>Ga0272441_10003087_pt1 | contig 32485 bp, 20 predicted proteins | sample SSMProp6N_FD_193582 | JGI IMG/M metagenome (GOLD analysis project Ga0272441, IMG submission 193582) | Marine sediment archaeal communities from Little Sippewissett salt marsh, Falmouth, MA, United States - SSM-Prop-6N | ecosystem: Environmental > Aquatic > Marine > Wetlands > Sediment ... | reverse complement strand
GCCTACCGCTGGCTGTGCGGAGGCGTGAGCATCAATCACCACACGCTCAGCGACTTCCGGGTGGCGGATGAGAAGCGGCTGGACGACTTGCTCACGCAGGTGATCACCACGCTGATGGCGCAGGATCTGGTGAAGATCGATCGCATCAGCCAGGACGGGCTGCGGGTTCGGGCCGGCGCGGGAAGGTCAAGCTACCGGAGGCGGGCATCGCTGGAGCGGCTGAAGCGGCAGGTCGCCGCGGAGGTTGCGCGCTTGAAGCGACAGCGGGAGGATCCCGATGATGATCGTTCGGCGGCTCAGCGGGCAGCGCAGGAGCGATCGGCGCGTGAACGCGAGCAGCGGATCGATCGGGCTTTGGAACTGCTGCCGGAACTGGAGGCGATCAAGAATCATCCGACGGGCAAGCCGTCGAAGAACCGCCAGGCGCGGGTCTCGACCACCGATCCGGAGGCTCGTCGGATGAAGCGAGGGGACGGTTCGATCGGGCCGGCATACAACCTGCAGTTCGCCGCGGACGTGGAGAGCCGGGCCATCGTGGGGGTGGCGGTGAGCAACGAAGGCGATGATCGGCCGCAGAGCGAACCGATGCGCCGGCAGATCACCGCGCGCACGGGACAGCCGGTGCGCGAGCATCTTTATGACGGCGGGTATGTTAAGAAGGAACTGATCGAAGCTGCATCAGCCGAGGAGAAACCGGTGGCGGTGTACGCTCCGCTGCCGGCGGGCAAGGACGGCCAGCCGTGCCGGGAAAGTCGGCGCGACACGCCGGGCGTGCAGGCGTGGCGCCAGCGCATGAGCGATGAGCAGGGGCAGGCGATCTATCGGCAACGGGCGTCGACGTCGGAGACCATCAACGCCGATCTGGCCACGCACCGAACGCTCAAATCGCTGAACGTGTGGGGCCCGACCAAAGCGTTGTGCGTGGGCGTGTGGGCCGCCCTGGCCTACAACCTGCTGCACTTTGGAACCGCATTGATTCAGAGCTGAACCGGCGGGCGGAGCGTGTCAAGGCTCGCCCACGCGGTCCTCGATGCGCCCCGCATTTCCGCCTGGCACTCCGCCGCCGGGCGCGGACCACCGCGCCGCAGCGCCTGCCCAGACCCCAGACCCGCCCGAGTGTGCCGGCACAGCCTCATCAACCCCATCCACCGCGCCCGAAAAGGGAAAGATTCACAGGCTCGGACGCCCGTGCCACCATTCTGTTAGGGGTCATTACGGCGCACCAATCATCGCGACTGCGCCACCTCGAATCGGTAGAGCGTAATGCTGTAGGGCACCAGGGACAGCGGACCTCGGAAATCGGTCAGGGCGACTTCCCGTATGCGGATTTTTCCCGGCGTCCCCGGCGCCCCCGGCGCCCCCGGCGCCCCCGGCGCCCCCGGGGCCCCCGGTTCGTTATATAACATCGGATTGGTGCCCGCGATTATGAAGAGGCGAGCCTCGCCGCTGAGCACGGCGCCGGCGACGTTGAGCTCGATCTCCTGCGCCTCGCCGTGCGGGTTGATGGTCGCGACGGTCAACGCGCGGCCATCGGCGGTCCACGCCGCGACAAGGTCCATGTCAAGCAGGTCGCAATTGCCGGTCAGCGCGATGGGAATCTCGCCGAACTCGCGGCGGTAGAGCTTCAGCGCCAGGCCCGTCGCGGCGAAGGCGGCATCCGTTTTCGTGGTCTTGATCGCTCCGATCACGTTTACCGTCTGGGCGTACGCGGCCATGTGGAAGATGTCCGAATTGCGGAAGAACTCGTGCAAACCCACGGCGATGCCCAGGGCATCCTTGAGATGGTAGCGCGTGCCCAGCTCGCCGTAGATGTGCGGGCCGTACCAGTAATTCCATTCATCGAGAGCGATGCGGATGTGCCGTCCGGCGAGCTGCGGGATTGTCTGGCGATAGAGGCGATGCGCTTCGGCCTTGGCGCGCACGGCGCTGCGGATCTGCGCGACATGCTCGGGCACATCCTGTTTCTCGCCGCAGTAGAAATGCTCGCTGATGAGATCCATGTGATCGGCGCAGTGCGTCAGCATGGCTTTCGACCAATCGCCGACGGCGCCGACGGCGATCGTTTTGATGTTCGGATCGACAGCCCGCATGCGATCTACGACCTGGTTATGCTTCAGTACATACTGGTTGATCTGTATGTAACCGAGCTGCCAGGAGCCATACATCTCATTGCCGATTCCCCACCACGTCACGTCATAGGGCTCGGGATGGCCGCTGGCGGCGCGGAGCCGGCCCATCGGCGTGTCCGGGGAGCCGTTGGCATACTCGACTTCCTGCGCTGCCGAGTAGGCATCGCCGAAGCCGGTGTTGACGACGATGAGTGGCTCCGCGTCGATGAGGCGGCAGAGCGTAACAAACTCGTCGAGGCCGACATCATTGGTCTCCAGACCGGCCCAGGCGGGATTGCGATACGTCGGCCGCAGGTCGGGATCGCCCAGACCGTCGCGCCAGTCGTAACCGCTCACGAAGTTCCCGCCCGGCCAGCGATAGATCGGCGCATCGAGTTCCCTGAGCAGGGCGATGGTGTCCGCGCGAAAGCCGTCGATGTTGTCGGCGGGCATGAGCGAGACGGCGGCGATTCGCAGCACGCCCCGGCCGTGGCCAATGATGCGCAGCCGTGCGTCCGCGGCGGAGGTTCCCGCGGTGAATCGGAGGGGGATTGCCTTGTATTCCGGCCGGACGGCATCGATGGTGACCGTGTCACAGGCATCATCCGCATCACCCCATATAAGACTGACTTGGACAGGCGCGGCGTGAACGTCGCCGGCGAGAAGGACGCGGCCCGTGTACGTGCGGGCTTCGATGACGGCGAGTCCGCCCTGCTCGATTCCCGCCGGGCCGCCGTCGGAGAGTCGGATGTGCGGAATGGGCCTCGGCGCGAAGGAGTCGTCCGTTTGCATCGCAACCGAATCGTCGGGGCCGATGATGCGCCACGGCGAGGCCGTCATGTCGCGCGGCCACACTTCTTCATCGTCCGCGCGAGGAAGCGCCGCCGGCGCAGAGGACTTATCGGTGATCGGATAGAAGAACTTGCGGTCTTCGAGCATTTCAGACCACAGACCGCCGTAAATGCACCGGCCGAGATGCTCGATGAACTGACCGTAGATGTACTTGGAGATAGGTTCGGACGTCGCCGTTGCATCGATCGTCGCGGTCAATTCGAGACCCTCCAGTGACAGTTCCTCGAGTCGGACATCGTCGTACCACGCCCGGCCGGTCGATCGGCCCCATCCCCCGAACAGGCAGTTGACGTGCAGTTGCGCCCGGTCGCCGCTGCGGATCAGCGCCTGCACGCGAGTCCAGTCGCTCGTGCCGATGATGGCCGGCGTGCGACCGGAGGAATGGCCGTGCACGTTCAGCAGCGCGCCGGCGCCGGAGCCGGGCGCGAGGTTGTCGGTCCTGATCCAGCCGGAGAGAAGATAGGTCCTGTGCGGCTTGACGGCCGCCAATGTCTCCCAACTCAGGTCGCCGCCAGTGTCGGATTCGATCATGAGGCAGCGCCCGCCGTCGCGCCCGTCGTCGGCATGGACGAATCGCCCGTCGCCGGCGCAGGTGTGCGGGGCCCAATGAAGCGGCTGCCCGCCGTCGCACGCTTCAAAGGACCCATTGGCGAGCAGATTCCTTGCGACCACGGGCAGGTCGGCGGGATCCGGTCCGCCGAGAGACACCGTCGTGAGCGCGCCCGTGAGAATTACTGCTTCGGTGAACATAAGTACGACTCCGCGATGCCGGCCGTTGCCGGCGGGTGCATGTTCATTCGCTCACACGCCGCCTCGAGCCTCGTCAAAGCTTGCGTTGTACTCATCGACGAGGCGCCCCACGAGCCGGATCCGTTCGATGTCGCCGTGGGAAGGGATCTCATCGCTGATGCCGAGCACGAGATTGGGCGCGAACAGATCGATGCAGCGCCGGGTGCAGTCGATGAGCATCTGCTCGGGAAAAGTGTGATCGAAGTAGACGGCGGGAATACCGTCGAGGAGGAACATGTCGCCCAGCGCCTCCTTCACCTCCTCGAGCGTCACATCACCCTGGGGACGGGGGGTGATCGCCTCGATGCCATCCAGGCCGGTCTCTCGGGCGAAGGGAAGGAGCGGTTTGCAGTCGCCGTCCCAGTGCGCGTGCACGAACTTGCCCGCCTTATGCAGAAGCTCACTACGGCGCTGGTAGACCGGAAGGACGTACCGGCGGAACCACCTCGGCGGCAGAAGACCGGCGTGGATGTTATCTCCGAAGTTAATAATATCGATAGGGCTGGCGTTGATGACCTCGATGAGCCGCTCCTGCGTGATCGCCAGCGCTTCGAAATACGCTTCGCACGCGGCGGGGCAGTCGGTGAGGGCGAAAACCGTGTTCTCCGCCCCCATGTCCTCGATGATGAGCTTTTGCACGTTGGTACGGCAGATGTACATGGTCGGCGCCCCAAGGCCGGCCCACTCGGCCTGCAGCCGGTCGAAGAGATCCTGGTCCCACGACCAGGTGCGCCGCTCCTCGCGCCACGCGGCGATCTTTATGTCCGGAGCATCGGCGATGGGCCATTGGATCGGTTTGTGCCATGGCGAGTTGGCGGAACAGCGGTACAGCGCGCGCTGCCGGCCGACGGGTGTCTCCCACACGATCTCGTAATCGGTCTCATTGACGGCGCTTTGGCTGATATGAACCCGCGGGTCCTCGTGGGAAACGAAGCAGTCGCTGAACTCGTAGACCCGGTTCGAGCAGCCCAGCGCGCGGTAGAGCTCCGCCGGCGTCATCCCGGTGTAGGGCGCTGGCAGCGGCTCGCCGGCGAAGACCTTGTCGGTCAACCAGGCGAGAATACGCGGCTGCCAGATGATCTTGCCGGCGGCGCGCCGGAAGACGACATCCAGATGGAACTGCGTGAAATCCGGCGTCGAGTGGTTCATCGTCTGTGCAACCGTGCCTGGTCCATCGCTCTCCCGCGGCCTCGTCGCCGACGACGGTACGCGACGAGCGGGAAGGCGAAGGCTCCATGATGTCACGAGCGGGGGCGTTCCGCAACGGCGGCTTGTCCGCATCACTGCGGGCCGGCCACGTCTCCCCGCCGCGTTCGGTAACATGAACCACCCCTCGGAGGACACGATGACCTCGACACATTCCAGATTGACCGCCGGCCGCCGCGGCGCGGCGATCGCGCTGCTCCTGACCATCGCCTGGACGCGGCCTGCGGTCGCCGGTGTAGACGGCCCGGTAGCGGTTCCGGACGGGCTGGCGAGACTGACCGATGCGCTGGCCGCCCCCGTGGCCGTCGACTGGCTTGTGCGGCCGGTACCGCGCGGGGCGGGCGTCTATCGCACGGAATCGCCGGATGAGATCGTGCTCACCAACGGCCTGATCAGCCGCACCTTCCGCCTGTCTCCCGATTGCGCCACGATCGCGCTGGACAATCTCATGACGGGCGAGTCGATCCTGCGCGGCGTCAAGCCCGAAGCGGTCGTCGAGATCGACGGCGCGCGTTGCAACGTCGGCGGCCTGCGGGGCCAGCCCAACTATGCCTACCTTGACCCGGCCTGGCTGGACAGGCTGACGGCCGAGCCCGAGGCATTCCATTTTGTCGGCCTGGAGGTCGGGCCCATCAAGGAGCGATTCCCTTGGAAGCGCCTGCGCCACCACGCGCCGAATGTGCGGTGGCCGCCCGCGGGCGTTCATCTCCGCCTGGATTTCCGGCTGACGAGCTTGTCGCCGCGCCTGCTCGACCGTGTTCCAGCGCCCAGCGCACGTGGGCGGAAGGAACTCAGCGCCGGATCGTTCCACGAGCACGCCCATGAATGGTATCTCCATCTTTCCCGGATGGAGATGGCCGACACGAGCGAGCACGAAGACGACGCCGTTGAACTTCGCACGCCGGCCAACACGACCGCCTTCCTGGAACGCCCCCTGCCGGCCGGGACGCGCCTCGTCGAGGCGACGATCGATGTCGGCAGCGATCGCAGCGCAAGCTGGGGGCCGGGCATCGCGCTCGTCTGGCCGAAGCGCGTGATCAAATTCAATCTTCGACCCGGCGAAACGGGCAAGGATGGAGCGCCGGCGTTCGGCGTGTTCGACGGCGCCGTCGAACGGCTGATGAAAGGCGATCCGCCCGGGCCCGATCCGAAGGGAATCTGGACACTCCGCCTGCGGCTGGAGGATCACGCCGTCTATTGCGAGGCCCGGCCGGAAGGCGGTGAATGGACGACCTGCTTCACCCTCCCGCTGGATCAACCGGCGGGCGATCCTCAATCGGTGCGTGTGGGCAAGCTCAGCCGGATGGGCGACGCTGAGGATTTCCACACACCGGGCGAACTCGTGCAGAACCGGCTCCTCCGTTTCGCCGCCTATGCCGGCCTCGACGAAGAAGCGAGGGCGGCCCGCGACGACAAGCTCGATCAGCTCAAGCAGATCCTCGTCTCCGTCCACTATGACCTCTACGACGGCATTCCCCTCCTTTCGAAGTGGATCACCGTTCACAACCCGACGCAGCGGACGGTCACGCTCGATCACTTCACGAGCGAGATTCTCGCCGCGGTCGAGTATGCATCGGACGTCGGCGACGGCGGCGGGCCGGCCACGCCCAATCTGCACGTGGAGACGGACTACGCGTTCGGCGGGGGGACGGCCCGCAGCGCCTGCCGCCGTTCCGTGCACTGGGTGCCCGACCCCGAATACCTGACGCAGGTGAGTTACCGTCGGACCACGCCGTGCCTTCTGGAGGTTCGCCCCGCGATCGGCCCCAGCCAGGATATCGCATCGGGCGGCACGTTCGAGTCCTTCCGCGCTTTCGAGCTCGTCTACGACTCGACGGATCGCGAGCGCAACGGACTGGCGCTTCGCCGGATGTATCGCGCGATCGCGCCCTGGGTGACGGAAAACCCGCTGATGATGCACGTGCGCTACGCCGACCGGGAAAGCGTGAAGACGGCCATCGATCAGTGCGCCGATGTCGGCTTCGAGATGGTCATTCTCACGTTCGGCAGCGGCTTCAACATCGAGGATGACAGCGCGTCCTACCTGGAGCAAATGAAGGAGTATGCCGCCTACGCGCGGGAGCGCGGCATCGAGATCGGCGGGTATTCGCTGCTCGCTTCCCGCCGCATTAAGCCCGATTCGGACAACGCCCTCAACCCCGAGACGGGGACCATCTTCGGGCAGACATTCGGGACCGCCCCCGCCCTGGCCTCCGACTGGGGGCGGGAGTACTTCCGCAAGCTGTATCAATTCTTCGAGCAGACCGGCTTCGCGCTGCTGGAGCACGACGGCTCGTATCCGGGCGATCTCGACGCCATGCCGCGCCCGCCCATCCAGAAAGGCGCGGCCGATTCGCGCTGGGTGCAGTGGCGGATCATCACCGACTTCTACAAGTGGTGCCGCGCCAGGGGCGTCTACCTCAACGTGCCGGATTACTACTACCTGAGCGGATCGAACAAGTGCGGCATGGGATATCGCGAGACGAACTGGTCGCTGCCGCGCCACCAGCAGGTGATCCACACACGGCAGAACATCCACGACGGCACGTGGGAGAAGACGCCGAGCATGGGATGGATGTTCGTGCCCCTCACCGAGTATCACGGCGGCGGCGCGGCCGCGACCATCGAGCCCCTCCGTGATCATCTCAATCACTACGAGCTGATGCTCGCCAGCAACCTCGCCCTCGGCGTGCAGGCCTGCTACCGCGGCCCGCGCCTGTATGACGGCGAGGAGACCCGGGCCCTCGTCAGGAAGTGGGTCGGCTGGTTCAAGGAGTATCGCGACATCCTCGAGTCCGATCTCATCCACGGCCGGCGCGCCGACGGTCGCGACATCGACTGGATGCTCCACGTCAACCCCGCCCTGCCGCGGAAAGGCATGCTCATCGTGTTCAATCCGCTCAACGAGCCGGTCACGGGGCGCTCGCTGCGCGTGCCGCTCTATTACACGGGGCTGACCGATGTCGCATCGATCCGCGAACAGGAAGGGCCGGCGCGCCAATACATGCTCGACCGGCAGTACATGGTCGATCTGACCATCGACCTGCCGCCGAAAGGCATCACCTGGTTCGTCATCGAGTGAGCGGTGCGACTGCCGCGCAACGCCCGCCCGGACCGTCAGTCGCCAAAGACACGGAACTCGCAAATCGTCGGCCCCTCCGTCGCCTGAAGGATGTTCAGTCGCACCTGCCGGCATGTCACCGAATCGAACGACACTTCCAGGCGCGGCCCCAACTGCTCGCCTTCCGCAACCGTCTGCCAGCCTTCGTCGCTTGAGACTTGCACCTGATATCGCCTCACGCGATCCCACTCACCTTCGATGATGACAACGCGACTGATCGCCCTCGGTGCGCCGAGATGGATGGCCAGCCAGGCGCTGCGCGTGCCGGCATCGGTCGCCCAGCGCGTGTCGGGATCGTCATCGAACGCCTTGTCCGGGCCGTACTCGGCCATCCCGCGGAAGACGTTGGAGGCATTCGCGATCCCACCGGCGCCCAGCGAACCGGAAGGCTGCACCGGCACGTCGATCGGAGCGATCTCGATGGCGCGTCCATCGACATTCAGTTCGATGATCGTCGCGATCGCATCGCGATCCGCTCCGGCCAGCGACAGCATGATCGCATCATCCATCTGTTTCCCGACCACCTCACCCCCGGAAAGCGACCTGATCTGGATGATCTTCTTTTCCAGGCCGGGCAGCTCCAGCGCGCCCCGGTCCGGCCAGCTCGTCACGAAGAGAAAGATCGAATCGTCCGTGCAGGTTGATGCGCCCCAGGGGCCGGGCTTGAACGGCCCGCCGCGTGTGCCGTAGATCGTCCGGCCGTATTCGCCCAGCCAAGCTCCAATCTCCGCCAGGCGCTGCGCTTGGCGCGGTTCGATCCGCCCATCGGGCATCGGGCCCACGTTCAGCAGCAGATTCCCATCGCCGCCGGCAGCGCGGATCAATGTCTGCACACATTGCGTCAGCGATTTCATTTCATCGTTCGGCTTCCACGCCCATTGCCGGCAGAGCGTCATGCACGTCTCCCACGGCCGGTCGCGATTGAAGGCGCCGATGCGCTGCTCAGGCGTGTCGAAATCGCCGGGCACGCTGATCTCGCCGCCCGCCGCATCGTCCCCTGTGCTTCGCCTCTTGCCGACGCGGTTGTTGATGATCAGATCCGGCTGGATGGTCTTGAGGTGATGATAGAGCCTCTCGCCATGGGCGGGCGACCACGGCTCCTCCCAGTGGCCGTCAAACCAGAGCACGCCGACCGGACCGTAGGTGGCGAGGATCTCCTCGAGCTGGCCGTACATGTACGACACATACGCCGGCATGTCCGGATCGGGCTTGCGGCCGCGCCCGCCCGGGCTGTCCGTTGGATAATCCGGATGATGCCAGTCGCAGATCGAGTAGTACACGCAGAACCGGATTCCCTGCCGCCTGCATGCGGACGAGAGTTCCGCCAGCACATCGCGCCCAAGCGGCGCGGTCATGATGTCGTAGTCCGTCAGCGCCGAGTCCCACAGGCAGAACCCGTCGTGATGCTTTGCGGTGATGACCATGTATTTCATCCCGGCCGTCTTCGCGGTCATCACCCATTCTTCGGCATCGAAGCATGCCGGATCGAATCGCCGGTAGAGGTCGTCGTAAACGTCGGCTGGCACCGGCGCGCCGCGCGACCAGCCGATCTCCGTTCCCTTGAGGCTGACCGGCCCCCAATGGATGAACATCCCGAACCGCGCATCGGTGAACCAGCGCAGATCACCGCGGCCGGCCGGAACATCCGCCTCCCCGCCGGATGCAACGCACGCAAGCGCCAGGCAGGCACCGAGGACGGCGGCGACCGATGCCTCGCGTCGCCCCCGCGTTGATACGATTCTCCACATGCCGGGTTCTCCTTGTCACGCCAGGTCACCGATCACCCCGGCCCCCGGACCCCCGGCACACGCATTCTACCACCGGGTCCGCCTCCGCGTTCGGGACGGTGCCGCTGGCGGATCACGCGGCAACAGGGTATCTTGCCCCTTTGCAGCGCGCTGCCGGCGGGGCGACACGTGCCGCCCGGGACGGAACCGTCCCGGCCCTGCCCGCGCACTGCGCGCTGCCCGGGTCATCGCATTGACCACGCGATTCTCTACGGGACTGAAGCCGATGAATGGAAACCGCGCAGCACTCGTCAGCCTTGTCTTGGGCCTCCTCTCACTGATGCTCGTTCGCCCCGCGCTCGCCGTCGAGCCGCCCGTTCCCCGCTCCGAGTATCTCGAGTATGCCCGCGCCTCCGCCGACTGGACGTGGGACCATTACGATGATCTTCTCGATCGATGGCGGCAGACCTTCGATCCCGACAACGTCTTCGGCTATCGCGCCCCCGGCCGGCTCCTCGAGATGGCGGTCGTCTACGCCTTTCTCTTCGAGACCGAGCATGAGCGCTTCTGCGCCGATCGCGCCAAGACCGTGCTGCTGACCTACGGCGACTTCCGCGAGGCGTATCCCGAGGCCGCCGCCGCCCGGCGCCCCGACTACGCCGATGGCGTGCCCGCGCTGCCGGATTTCTTTACCGCCATGCGCTACATCCGCGCCTACGACACGCTTCACCGCCTGGGGCAGCTTTCCGATGATGAAGTCCTCCACATCGAATCGCTCATCGCCCACAGCATGGAGTATCTTCTGCGCAGCGCCGAATGGGGCGCCATGAACCGCACCATGCTCCGCGCCGAGACACTCGCCTCGGCCGTTCGCGCCCTCCCCGATCATCCACGCGCCGCAATCTGGGACATGCAGCGCAAGGCCCTCGCCGATGACAACTGGGGCAACTGGGAGATCGAGGATGCGACCATCTATCACGGCGTCTGGCTTTATGCGCTCCTCGGGTACGCCGACACCCAACGGCAGATGCAAGACCTCTTCCGGACGCCCGAGATCTACTATTACGCCCATTATTTTCTCAACCTCATGTGCCCGGCGGGCGTGATCCCCGACTTCGGCGATGCCAACTGGTGCTCCAACTGGACGCATTACCTCGTCTTCTTCGAGACCGCCGCCGCACGATACAAAGACCCGAATATGAAGTGGGCCGCGACGACGATCGCTCGCAAGTTCATCGACTTCAACGAGCCGACCAACGTCGGCCTCGGCCATCTTCTCCTCGACTGCTACCGGTGGGGAACGGACGATGTCAGTCCCCGGCCGCCGACCGCCCTTTCCCGCGAGGTGATGGAGGACGTTCAGGGCAAGAAGATCGTCTTCCGCGACGGCTGGGAGCCCGACTCCACCTACATGCTCCTCAACTACCGCGACGAGGGCGACGGCGGCCTTCTCTTCCGCGATTATCTCAGGGACACGATCCCGGTCGAAGAAGAGAAGATGACGCACGGCCACTCCGATGAGAACAGCATCGCCCTGCTTATGTCCGGTGGATCGGTGCTCCTCCACGACGGCGGCTACCGCGACTACATGCCCAGCGGACCCTATGGCGCCTATCGACAGGATTATTATCATAATCGCCTCTGCGTCCGGCCGGAGAAGATCTGGATCGGCCAGAACGCCGGCGAGCACCGCTACAGCATCCGCGATGCTATCCCCGGCCAGTCGATCCTCGAGTTCCTTCACAACGCCGGTTCCTACCGGCCCGTGCGGACGAAGAAGGTCGACTTTCTTACGTTCTCGGACTTCGATTACTGCCGTACACGGCTCATTGATGACGAGATGGGCTACGAGTGGGATCGTGTTGTTACATATGTCAAAGACCCCGAACTTTTCGTCGTGTTCGATATCTTCAAATCGCGCACGGAGGAGTATTTCACCCTCGCCAATCTCTGGCATACGCGATTAATCCTCGACCGAGGCGAGCACTGGTATGACACGGCGTACGACCGCATCCGCTCCAGGCAGCTCCCGCCGGATCGTCGGCTGCTTGTCATGTTCCCGCAGACGCACTATCGCCTTGAAGGAACCGAGCCCGAAACGCGCCACTACCAGGACGAGATTCTCATCCACCAGACAACGGCCCGGCACTTCGAGCTCGGCGAGACCGAAGCGTTCGTCACGGTGCTCGTTCCGCATGGTGCAGAAGACTCACCCGGGCCGTGGGTCCGGCGCATTCACCTTCTGCCCGCCGAACCCGCCCGCGCCGGGATCGGCGTTCGCATCGACCTCGCGGATCGGACCCTCCTCGTCGGCGCGAAGGCCGACCTCCGCATGGACATGTGCCGCGATTGGCGCCGGCCGCGCTATACCTACGAATCCGGCAGGATCCGCTTCGATGACATCGAATCCAACGGCGATTTCGTCTTCGCGGCGCAGCGCGACCGGAATCTCAGCTACACCATCGTTAACCTGACCAAAGCGCTCCATCGCGACCAGATTCTCTACGAGGCCAAGTCGTCCTATTTCGGTCTTGCTTTCGATGCCAGCCCCGAGACGACGGGCGTGGGCAAGGTGCGCTACTGGAGAGCCACCGCCCGCATTGCGGGGCGCCAGTAGCGCCCGGCCGATCTCGAGCTGTCTCGACCCAACCCGGCACTTCGCGGATCCTCTCTGATGATTATCGCCGATGCGCTGACTCAGATCGAGTCCATTCACGTTCCCCGTCATGCCGCGCCCGTTTACCGAACAGCGGCTGATGAACTGGCCCGCGCGGCCGGGGCACCGATTCTTCTTGTCGACGAGCTGCGCGACGACCACGCGTCCGGCATCTTTCGTTTTCTGCCGGATGTTGATGAGCTCACCGCGAACGCGTCGGAAGACGCCGCGTGCTTTCGACTCACGCCGCACGGCTCGGGATTCATCGCGGTCAGTCGTCCGTACCTGCTCTTCGGCTTCATCTCGCACCTCCTTCGCCATCTCGCCCGCGCGGATGTCGCGACCGTTCAGCAGCCGCAGATCTACCCGGCCGCATTCGCCTGGCAGCGCAGTGTCTACGACTACTTCCTCACCCAGGAGGGACGCATTCAACGCGGCCTGAACCGCGAGACCTACGTGCGGCGACTGGCTCAATCCGGCTTCACGCACATCGAGGTCAACGGCCTCGCCTTTCCCATGGCCCTGGAGACCGGCCCGAAGGGCGAAGCGTACCCGATGTTCTACACCTATTGCCCGGCGCTGGATCAGTTCGTCTCCAGCCGTCTCAATCACGGGCTCTATCCGGATTATTATCTTTCCGCCAATTTTGCCAGCCTCAAGCGCAACGCCAAGCTCGCCCGCCGCTACGGCCTCGTGCCCGGCCTGCTGTGCTTCGAGCCGCGCTCCGTGCCCGAGGAGTTCTTTGCGCGTTACCCCATGCTGCGCGGCGCACGCGTCGATCATCCATTCCGCAGCTTCAAGCCGCGATATAACATGACGATCGCGCATCCGAAGGTCAGAGAGCATTATGCGGAGATGATGACGAGAGTGATGGATGAGGTGCCGGATCTCGGGTTTCTCTCGATCTGGACGAATGACAGCGGAGCCGGCTTCGAACATACGAGTTCTCTTTATGTGGGCCGCAACGGCGGCCCCTATCTCATCCGGGAATGGAAGGATCATGAGGAGATCGCCCGCGTCGCCGGTGAGAACGTGCTCGCTTTCTACCGTCTCCTGCGCGATGCGGCGCGGCGGGTGAATCCCGAGTTCCGGCTCATCACGCGCATGGAGCCTTTCTATACCGAGCATGAAACCATCTGGCAGGGCCTGCGCGATGGGCTGGAAGCCGAAGGAGCCTCCTTCATGGCGCGCGGTTGGGAGATGCCTTACACTCATCCGCGCTACCCGGACTCGCACACCATCAACGGCGGGTCCATCTATCAGGCCGCTTATGATGATCGCGAAACGCAACTCACCGAGGAGCTCGCCGGTCGATCATCGCGCGGGCATCTCTATTTCTCCGCGGGGGCGCACGCGATGTTCTTTCCGCTGCTGGGCGTTCCGTATCCGACGCTGACCGCGCGCCGGTTACGGGTGCTTTACGAGCGCGGCGTCAGGTGCCTGGCCCATCTTGGCGGCACGCACCCACCGGAACTCGTCCCGTTCAACGTCAACCACGAAATCCTCAGCGCCTTCCAGTTTGATCCGGATCTGGACATCGAAGCGATCCTCCACGACATTGCCCATGAGTGGGCTGGTACGCAGCTCGCGCCAACGCTGCTCAAGGCATGGGCGTTGACCGAGGACGCCATCCTCGCTTTTCCCAACATGGTCCCCCTCTACTCGACGATCGGATTCGTCTGGTACCGCCTCTGGGCGCGCCCGCTTGTCCCGAACATCGAGGCGATCCCAGCGGAGGAGCGCGCGTACTACGAGCATTTCATGTGCACGACCCCTCATAATCCCAACAACGTCGATCTCAGTCGGGATGTCCTCTTCCAATTGACAACGCCCGAGGATTGCCAGGTCGCGGTGGAGAGGATCGATCAGAATCTGTGGAAGCCCCTGGACGAGGCGATCGCCGCACTCGATGCCGTCCGCGACGAGGCCGGCGCTGCGCTGGGAGAGGGCACCGTCATCGAGGATCAGTTCGTGCGCTTGTCGGCGCTGCGCTGCTGGTTCATGACGCAGCGGAACGTGGCGGCCTGGATCGCCGGCGTGCACGGGTATCTACGGGCCGATGACGACTCGATCAAGTCCCAATGCCGGGCCATGCTGCGCGATGCGATGACGCGAGAGATCGACAACTCCCGACACCTCGCGGTCCTGCTGGGCTCAGAGATCGAGTTTATGTCGATGACCGATCAGGGCGAAACGCCGCTGATCCACGGCGAGAACCTGCCGGAGCTTCTGGGCCGGCGCATCGCACTGATGGAGGCGCATCTCGATGACGAGCCGTTTATCGATGCGCATTACATCGAGCGGATTGCCGGGATGGTGCTCGCATAAGAGCAGTCGGCGCGGCCCGTATCAATCACCGAGGAACGCGATGAGATCGGCATTGTCCATCTCGTGCCACCGGCCCGGCGTGACGTGCATGGTCACCAGGCGGTCCGCATCGGCGCGGAAGGCGCGGTAGATCGCACGCGCCTCGTTCAGGGACGGCTCCACTGTCTCATTATATGACGCCGAGTTGTTCTTCGGACCCGGTGTGTCATACTCGCCGTAATGCAGCCTGATCGGACGCGGCGCGCTCAGGCCGGCGATGTCGCTGCGATCCATCCAGTCGAGAACGTTCGCAATGCAATGGGCCGGGGCGTTGTAACAGCGCGAGAAGATCACCGAGAACGACCCCATCGACCCGCTGGCATAGATCTTGCGTACGCGCCGGCTGAGGGCCGCGTAGGTGATCGCCACGTCCCCGCCGTAGGAGATGCCGGCGACATCCAGGGTCTTGACGCCGAGATGCCCGGCCAACCACGTCTCCCAGCGGAGCAAGTCCTCGATGGTCTGACCGATGAGCGATCTGCCGTGGACCAGCGCATCGGTGACGAGCGTGAACTGCGGACCGCGCGTCCAATTCCAGTAGTCCAGGCAGTAATCCTCATCGCCGAAGGCGAGATCGCGCAAGGCGCCGAACCCGCGCAGGGCGGGGCAGAACACGCGATGACCCGCCTGCGCCAGGCGCAGGCCGAAGGCGTGATGGTAATCGTCACGGATACCGACGACGCCTTCCACATCGCCGTGCCCCTGGATGGCCATCACCGCGCGATCGGGATAGCGCTCGGTCTTCGGCAAGAGCAGGTAACCCGGGATCGACAACGTCTTGTCGATGGTCATGACCCAGGCCTGGACGGTCACCCCGCCGTGCTCGATGGAGCGCACCAGGCGCGCCTCGCACGCCAAGCGCGACTGAAAACCGAGCAGCTCCTCGAGCTTTCTGCGGCACGCCAGCCGCCATTGCTGCGGCGAGCCATCGAAGTTCCCAAACGACAGTCGCAGCGCGCCCGGCTGCTGGCGGAACTTCAGGGTCAGCTCTTCGGGCTTGATGAAGAACCGCTCATCGATCCACTCCGATGGCGCCGCTTGGTTCTGTCCGACCGCCTGTCGCGTGGCGGCGCCGGCGCTCATCGCCGCCGCGCCGAAGCCGACCATCTTCATGAATTCGCGCCGCGTGTTGCCCGCTTCTCCCATTGCCTTCACCTCTTGAATCACTTACGCCTGCTTCACATTCAGTTCCACCGCGGTGACCGACGCGGCCGGGAACGTCCAGCGACCGTCGGCGGGCACGGTCTTTTCCTGCGGCGTGATGCGCTCGGGTTCGGTCTCGATCACCTCGTAAAACGGGTCGCCGGCCATCTCGAATGCCTTGCCGGCGGTGATGTCCATGCCGCTGACGGCCAGTTGAGCGGACACCGGCTGCGTGCGGTTGATGTTGACCACGTGCAGGAAGATTCGATCCCCCGTGCGGCTGGCGGTAACATCCAGGTCGTCCGGGGCGTTCTTAACATCGACCGCCTTCTCGCCGCTGTGATGACGGTAGAGGGACATCACCATGGCCACGGGCATCATGTACGATCGGCCGCCGGGCACGGGGATCATCACCGCGTTGACCTGCCATCGGGTTCCGCAGAAGTCGGCCGCGGTGGCGATCTTGAGCTTGTCGCCGTGGCGCTCGTGGACGTTGAGCATTCGCGAGTAGGCCACGCCCGCCGCCCAGGTGGAAAGCAGCTCGCATCGATCGCGGCCGGGCAGGGCGAAGTGACACTCGGTCATGGCCAGCGGGATGTCGTACTTGTCGGTCAGCTCGCGCATCAGGCGGATGCGGCCCTCGTGCGCTTGAGGCGCCGTCATCAGGCGATCCCACGTCCACGCGGGATCCTTGCGGTACTCGATGTCGCGCAGCGGCGACTTCTCCCGGCCGGCGTCGGGATTGAACATGTGATGAAAGGCGATGTAATCCAGGTATTCGCCGGCGAGTTCGATCATTCCCGGCGCCCAGAAGTTCGTGCCCCAGCGATTGTCGTCCCAACTGATGTCGCCCCAGCCGATGAGCTTGAGATCGGGATCGCGCTTGCGCATCGCTTTGGCGAAGCGGACAGTCTTTTCCGCGGCGGCCTCGACGGACCAGCCGCCCTTCATGTACGAAGTTTCGTTCCCGATCTGCCAGAGCTTGATGGTCAGAGGATCCGCACAACCGTGGGCGCGCCTTTCGGCGTTGTCCGGGTCGTTGCAATAGCTGACCCAATCCGCGGCCTCCTCGGCGTCGCCCGATCGAATCTCGCCCTTCTGGTTTTTGGCCCAGCTCGGCCGGCCGTCCGATTCGAAATTCACGCACATGAAGGGGTCGGCTCCGACCGCGCGGCAGAACTCGACGAATTCACGCGTGCCGACCTGGTTGGGTTCGACCCCGCCCCAGACGAGGTTGTGCATGGGAACGCGTTTGTCGCGCGGGCCGACGCCTTCGCGCCAGCGGTAATACCCGGCCAGCGCACCGCCCCAGCGCACGGTGGGAGGCGCGAGCTTGCGGGTGATGTCGATGAGATCCGGCCGCCACCGATCTTCCATGTAGTCCCACCCCGCCGAAACGGACCCGTCGGTGGTGCCCAGCGGCTCCATGAACTGCATGTACAGGTACGGTGAAAGTCCGTAGCGAGGCTCGGGATCGATCGTCAGCGCGCCTTGCGGCTCGTCGGCGGCGCGTGATGATGACGGCGAGACGGCGACGGCCGCGGCCCCGAAGCTGACGGTCTTGATGAAGTCGCGTCGGGTATGTGCGGGCTGGTTCATGTTCCATTCCTCCTGCCTGGGGACTCAAGAAGCCGGCGATCGGCAATCGCCCGCCTCCGGCCCGGACCGCGATAAGGGAGCGGCAGAGCCCGCGGGCGGCGCGGGCTTGGTCCGAGCAGCCGGGATCATACCAAAGGGCCATCTTCTGTGCAGCCGCTGTGCAAACGGCCACCTGCACTCCCAATAAGTCAGTGGTCCAGAGGAGCCACCTGAGATGAAGAGCATGGGCGCTATCTTCTGGAATCCCAACAAGCATCGCCTCCGCGCGCTGTGGCGGATCGCGCTCCAGACGATCTTCTGGTTTGCCGCAACCGTCATCCTCCTGGTTCCGTTCATGCCGTTCCTGCCCGAGGGGGAAACGGCGATGGAGAGCGGATTCGACATCGCGATAGCCCTTCTATGCCCGGCCATCCTCCTCGCGGTCTGGCTGGCCGGCCGCGTTCTGGATCGGCGCCCGTTCACCGACTTCGGCCTGACGCTCGGGGGCGGCTGGTGGCTCGATTTCGGCTTCGGCCTGTTTCTCGGCGGCCTGCTGATCACGCTCGTGTTCCTGACCGAACTGGCCGCGGGCTGGGTGACGATCACGGGTGTTCTTGCCGCACCCGCCGGCAAGTCGTTCGGCATCGCTATGCTTGCGCCCGTCGCGATGTTCGTGCTCATCGGCATCCAGGAGGAGACGCTCTTCCGCGGCTATCACCTCATCAACATCGCCGAAGGCGTGCGCGGCCGGCGTGTCGGGGCGCGCGGAGCGGTCATCATCGCGACGCTTGTGACGGCCGCTGTGTTCGCCGCGGTACACCTCTTCAACGAGCATGCCGGCCCCCTCGCCATGGCGGGCGTGTTCATGCTCGGGATCATCACCGCCGCCGGCTGCGTCCTGACCGGAGAGCTGGCGATCCCCATCGGTCTGCACATCACCTGGAACTTCTTCCAGGACGCCGTCTTCGGATTCCCGGTGAGCGGCGGAGATCTCTCACCAGCGACCTTCGTCGTCACGCAGACGCATGGCCCGGCGTTGTGGGTCGGTGATGCCTTTGGACCGGAGGCGGGCTTGCTCGCCATCAGCGCCATGGTCATCGGGATCGGCCTGATCGCGCTGTGGGTGCGCCTGCGTCGCGGATGCATCCGGCTGCACCCCACGCTCGGCGGGCAATTAGCAAGTGCGCCGGGGAAGACGGTATAGAGGTGGCCGGCGAAGCATTCCCGGGCCGCCGGCGCGGCGGAGGTTTATCCGCGTCAAGCGAGGCCGCTCTTCACACTAGGGGTATGATCTGCCTGGGATCTTGGGTCTGACTGCCCGGGATGCCAGTAGAATCGTGAAGCGGAAGCGAGGTAATGAAGCGCTGGATCTTCACCATTCTCCTCTTCCTCCTCCTCGGCGCGATCGTGAACATCGCCGTGGCGTGGCTATGCGCCGCTTGGCCACGAGGCCCATTCAAGGGACGTGGCGGGTGGGAGCTTTCTCCACCACCATGTGAACTGTCTTGGCTAGCACGTTCAGGGCGTCGCCTTGAGTACGGCCATTTTTGGGTAACGAGGACGTTGCAGTCATTCGGTGCGACCGAGACTCTGTTTCTCGAGGCATCCTGGTCGGGGGGGTCAATGGGCTTAGACGCGTGGAGGGTGTGCTCAGGATGGCCAATGGCATCGTTCTCAGGCGGCTGTATTCTCTGTCGGTACGATCCAATCACCGATTCGATCCCAGTGGAGCGATACGTTGGTGCATTCCGGCTCCCACACTGGACCACTCCCAGATCAAGGAAGACACCGGCCTTGCTGCCGCTCATCCCAGTCTGGCCCGGTTCCGCCGTCAACACGCTCTTCTACGCGATCGTTCTCTGGTTCCTCATCCCTGGCCCGTTCGTTTTGCGCCGCCACCTCCGCGTCAAGCGCGGGCGGTGTCCGAAGTGCGGGTATGATCTGCGCGGAAAGCATGATGGCGGTTGTCCGGAGTGCGGATGGAATCGTCAACCGGAGGCAACCGTGTGAAGCGCTGGATCTTCACCATCCTGCTGTTCCTTCTCCTCGGCGCTGTCGTGAACGTGGCCGTGGCGTGGGGCTTCGCACTCCATAGAAACTCTGGCGACTCGGCGTGCGCGGCGTGGCGTGCGGGATCATTCGTGACGATCGCCGAGAATTCCGAGGCTTGCGAGAACGAGATCGCATCGAGGATGCACCTCTCCTGGAAGCCGTACGTCAACGAACAATTCAGCGATCCATTCAGCGACCCCTCATACCGGATCGTCTCAACAGAACTGATGGAAAGGAGGGAACTTGGCCTGCATCAGCTCATTCTCGTTGAGGAGGATGAGCTGCGAAAGTCGGGCTGGATCTCCAGTAACTGGGGGTCCAACGTTTTCAGAGTGACCATGCCGTCAATAATCCACTCGCAGAACGGGTGGCCATTTCCCTGCATATCTGGAGGACAGCGCACGAGCAGAGAGTTCCATCCCCCAGCGACCGTGCTCGGCGAAACAACGTGCTACTCGGCGATTGTCCTGACGCACAAGGAGACCCGGCCAGGGGAATATCGGCCGAACCAGTGGCTCCCGCTTCAGCCAGAATGGCCGTGGTTTCTGATCAACACACTCTTCTACGCGATGCTCCTCTGGCTCTTCATCCCCGGCCCGTTCGTCCTGCGACGGTTGATCCGCATCAGGCGCGGTCGCTGTCCCAGGTGCGGATACGATCTGCGCGGGCAGCCCCCGGAAGCCGGGGCGGCCGGCTGTCCGGAGTGCGGGTGGAACCGTGCAGCGCCACAGGCGGCGCAGGAGAACGCCGTGTAAAGCCGCGGCCAGTGGCCGCGTCGTTGAGCGAAGGAACCGGGATGATCGATGGAATCGGCCGCACCGCCCGCGACCACTGGTCGCGGCTTCTCAAGTGCCGATGCCGTTCTCCGCGCGGTACTGTGCGCAGGCGGCGCCTTTATTCCTCATCCTCGCCGCCGAGGTAACCGAGGCTTTCGAGCTGACGGCGGAGGTCTTCGGGAATCTCCGAGGACGCCGATGCCTCGGGTACGGACTTGCGGTATTCCGCCAGCCACTGCCGGCCGAGTCGGGCATCTTCCAGCATGTCCTGCACCCACTGGAACGGCGCTTCGATGTTCATTACCGGCCGGCGCTCGCCCGGGTCATCGCGGAAATCAAAGAGCATCACGCTCTCGGCAAGCTCATCCTCGATCATTTTCCGCGTGTTTCTGCGGAAGGACCGCAGCTCGCGGCCGACCGAGTAGAGCTCGCTGACGGCGAGATTGTCGCGCGAGAGCGTCCCCCCGGTCAGAAGGGGCACGAGGCTCTGGCCCATGACATTGCCGGCCGCGGGGGCCGGGTCGCCGGCAAGATCGAGCACCGTCGGCAGGACATCAATGATCCGCACCTGCTCGGTGAAGCGCTGATTCGCCTCGATCACCGGCGGAAAACGGACCATCATGGGGATCCGAATGACCTCATCAAAGAGCGTCATGCGGTGACCCTTGTTGTTGTGCTCGAAGAACTCGGTGCCGTGATCGGAGAGGATGATGACGAGGGTGGATTCGGTGAGGCCCAGGGCATCGAGCTCATCGAGGATCTTCCCCACGTGCATGTCGGTCCAGGCGATCTCGCCGTCGTAGAGGGCCAGGACATGCTCGAGGTCGCGCTTCGCCATGCCGGGGTTGATCCGGTCGGAGAAGAAGAAGTTGCGCCCGTCGACGGAGCCGTCATAGTCCGGATCGAACATCGTGTCGTACGGCGGCGGGGGGATGAAATCAAAATGCACATCCCACATGTGTATGAAGAGGAAGAACGGCCGCTTCTGGTTGGCGTTCATCCACGCGCGCACCTGCTCGTACACGGTGGGATTGGTGATGTCGCCGTGGGAGGCGAGCATGAGGTCCTTGCCTTCCGTCGTGCCGCGCTCGGCGACGATCTTCAGGGTGCGCTTCGCATATGAACTGCAATCGATATACGTCTCGAAGCCCTGCCCGAGTCCGAAGACGGGATGGAGGTAGGGGCCGGAGAAGAAGCCCGCGGTGCCGTAGCCGGCGGCGGCGAGCCGCTCGGCCAGCGTATGGCGGCTCGGATCCAGCCGCTTGTCCGTGTCGGTGCAGCCGTGGACAGAGTCCGCCAGGCCCGTGAAGAGGGCGGCATGCGCCGGCAGCGTCCACGAGGTGCTGCTGACGGCGTTCTCGAAGAGGGCGCCCTGGGCGGCGAATTCGTCCAGCCGCGGGCTCGTGTCGCGCCCGTAGCCGTAGCAGCCCAGGTGATCGGGGCGCAACATATCGATGGAAATAAGAACAATATTCGGAGATGACGAATCGACGATGAACGATGTTTTGTTGGCAGGCGAATCGTCCGCGCGTTTGCATCCGCCCGCCAGGGAAGCGAGAAGCGCGGCCACGGTCAGCCAACGTGAGGTCAGTTCGCGCACAGCGGAGGTCTCCGAATTCGTTCAATCAGCGCCGTGTCATGGAATTCATGTGATTTGGATGATAAGCTCGTGCCTTTGAACAGACCATATATCGTCCATTGTCGATTGGTGTCGGCGTCCGGAACCCGACACGGTCGCAACCGCCGATGGCGCTCCGCGCGATCGATGGGTTGCACGGAACACCTGGGCACTGCCGCCGTACAAATGAGGACCAGTGGCTGAAACCGCTCCGAATGAACACTCGCGCCAGCCGGTTACGATTGTCACCGGTCTCCCTCGATCTGGCACTTCGCTGATGATGCAGATGCTCGCGGCGGGCGGCCTGCCGGTGCTGACCGATGATGCGCGGGCGGCGGACGCGGATAACCCCAGAGGTTATCATGAGTTCGAGCCCGTCAAGAAGACGCGGCAGGATCGGACCTGGCTCGGCCGCGCCGCGGGCAAGGCCGTCAAGATGGTTCACCTGCTTGTCCACGATCTGCCGCGGGACAGATCATATCAGTTGATTCTGATGAGACGGAACCTGACGGAGGTTGTGCGGTCTCAGAACCTCATGCTCCGCCGTCTCGGTCGCCGCGGGGCCGATCTGACGCCCACGCAGCTCATCGAGGCATACCGGCGGCAGCTGGCGGAACTCACAGACTGGCTGGAGGAGCAGGCGGATTTCACCTATGTCACCGTCGATTTCAACGACCTTTTGCGGGAGCCCGAGCCCATCATCCGCCGCCTCAATCGGTTTTTGGGCGGCAGGTTGAACGAGGGTGCCATGCGACGCGTCATTGACCCGACCCTCTACCGCCAGCGCAGCGACGGAAGGGATGATTCGTCGGCATGATCCCCCGGCCCTTCCCAGCATGTGATTGTCTGGACGCGCCCGATCGCAGGCGCGCGGGTGCTGGCCCGTGGTTCATCGCTGCGACGCTGGTGCTTTTCCTGTTCGCTTCGCTCTTGCCCGATCTTGCCGCAACCAACGAAACGACCGTCCACCACGCCTATATCGGGCCGGGCGCGGGGATCGCCCTGCTCGGTTCATTCCTGGCGATCTTCTCCGGCTTTGTTTCGGCGGTGGTCTTCGCCATCACGTATCCCGTTCGCCTCATCTGGCGCAGCCTCCGGAGCAGCCGGGCGCTGAAGCGCGCCAAGGCGAGGCGGGTCGTGGTCCTCGGTCTCGACGGGCTGGAGCCGACACTGACCGAACGGTTCATGGATGAGGGCGCGCTTCCCAACCTTGCTGCGCTTCGCAAAAGGGGCTGCTACGGCCGGCTGGGGACGACCTGCCCGCCGCTTTCGCCCGTGGCTTGGTCATCCTTCGCCACCGGCACGAATCCGGGCAAGCACAACATCTTCGATTTCATCGCGCGCAATCCGCTGAATTATCATCCTCGCCAGTCATCGGTGTCCGTGCGCGAGGGGAGCCGGAAGCTGCGGATCGGCCGGCTTGTTCTGCCGCTCTCAAGACCGCGCATCACCGGCCTGCGCAAGAGCAAGCCGTTCTGGAACGTGCTCGGCGAGCAGGGCATCTTCAGCGCGATTCTGCGTGTGCCCATCACCTTTCCGCCGGACCGGTTTCGCGGCGTGCAACTGTCGGCGATGTGCGTGCCCGACCTTCGCGGCACGCACGGGACATTCTCCTTCTTCACGCAGCAAGAAGGGGAGCAGGCGACGCAGGACGGCGAGGTGGGCGGTGATGTCATCCGCGTCGAGCGCGCCGGCGATACGGTGCGATCCTTCCTCCGCGGTCCGCGTAACCCGCTGCATCGCGATCAGCCGGATCTCCGCATTCCCTTTCGCGTGACCCGCGCCGATGATGCCTCCGCGGTGCTGCACATCTGCCGGCAGAAGATCCCACTTCGGCTGAACGAATACACCGATTGGGTGCGCATAACGTTTCGCGCCGCGGGTCTGGTCAAGGTTCCGGGCGTGTGCCGCTTCCTCCTGCGCCGATTCGATGATGCTTTCGAGCTCTATTGCACGCCGATCCAGATTGATCCCGTGCGCCCGGTGATGGCGATCTCGCATCCCCGCCGTTACTCGGTGTATCTGGCGCGCCTGATGGGCGCCTTCGCCACCGCCGGGCTCGCCGAGGACACTTGGGCCCTCTCGGAGAAGCGACTCGATGAAGATGCGTTCCTCCACCAGGCCTACGCCATCCACGATGAACGCGAAGAGATGTTCTTCGACGCCATCCGGAGGGTGCGCCGCGGCCTCATCGCCTGTGTCTTCGACGGCCCGGACCGCATCCAACACATGTTCTGGCGCTTCATCGATCCCGGCCATCCGGCGCTGGCCCACAACGGCGACCGCGGCCGCCACGGGCAGGTCATCCGCGACATGTACCGGCGGATGGATGACCTCGTCGGCCGCACCATGGGGGCCATCGACAACGCCACGACTCTGCTTGTTATGTCCGATCACGGGTTCAAGCCGTTCCGCCGCGGCGTGGACCTGAACGCGTGGCTGCGCGAGCGCGGCTACCTGCATCTCAAGGAAGGCGCGCCGGCGCCCAGCGGGGCGTACCTGGTCGATATTGACTGGGATCGCACAAGAGCCTATGCGCTCGGCCTGGCCGGCATCTATTTGAACCTGAAGGATCGCGAGGGACGGGGAATTGTCGGCCGGGCGGAGATCCCGCAACTTATAAGGGAATTGTGCGGGCAACTCACCAGCCTCAGAGACGCCGATACCGGCGAGGTAGCCATTCACGAAGCAATGCCGCGGTCGGCGGTTTACCGCGGCCCTTACGTCGACGCCGCGCCGGATATCATTATCGGCTACAACATCGGCTACCGCGTGTCGTGGGATGCGGTGATCGGGAAGTGCGGCGAGGCGGTCTTCTCCGACAACACGAAGGCCTGGAGCGGCGATCACTGCATTCACCCCGCCCTCGTGCCCGGCATCCTGGCCGGAAATCGAAGACTGAACACCGCCGGCGCCGAGATCATCGACATTGCGCCGACCGTGCTGGCTCTGCTCGGCATCCGAAAGCCCGCGTATATGGATGGTAAGTCGCTGCTATGCGCCGACGAACGTTCCTGAGGACATTACTTTCCGCGGGGGGCGCTACCGTGCTCTGTTCGTGCGGGCGTTCTTCGAGGCGCAGCAGCCGTGAAGGACGGGTGATCGTGCTCGCCTTCGACGGGTTGGACCCGCGCCTCGCGCAGCGGCTGATGGATGAGGGGCGCATGAAGAATTGCGCGCGCATCGCGCAGCGCGGGAGCTTCACGTCCATCGCCACCAGCACGCCGCCGATTACGCCGGTCGCCTTCTCCAGCATCGTCAGTGGGACGGACCCGGGAACACATAACATCTTCGACTTCATTCATCGTGATCCGAACCCGCAGGATTCGCTGCTCGCGGTCAGCCCGTATTTCTCCCTGTCCGCGGCGACGCCGCCGGCGCATGACTGGGCGATTCCACTGGGGCGATGGCGCCTGCCGCTCTCCGGCGGATCCGTGCAGGCCCTTCGCCGCGGCCCGAGCTTCTGGGACGCGCTGATGGCAAAAGGTGAGAACGTCGATCTCTATCACGTGCCCGGCACCTATCCGCCGCCGGAGACATCGGGTTCGGGGCGATTGCGGTGTCTGGCCGGGATGGGCACGCCCGATCTGCTCGGGACCTACGGCGAGTTCACCCTTTTCGCTTCGGACCTGCTCGTGAAGGAGCGACGCGTCGGGGGCGGCCGGTTCGTGCGCCTTACGATTAATAATCACGCGGCACTCGCCGCGCTGGAGGGCCCGCCCAATTGTCTTCTCCGCCCGGGCGACAATGGTGTGACCGAATCGATGACGGCGCCGCTGCGCGTCGTGCGCGATCCCGAGAAGGCGGTGGCGAAGATCGAGATCGGCGATCGCATCATTGTGCTCAATGAGGGCGAGTGGAGCGAGTGGATTGCCATAGACTTCCAGACCGGGATTCCCGGAAGCACCATCCTCTCGACCATGCAAGCGCCGACTTCCGTGGCCGGCATGGTGCGGTTCCACCTCAAGGCTGTTCATCCGCATATAAAGTTATACGTCAGCCCGGTGAATATCGATCCGGAAAGCCCGGCGAATCCCATCAGCGAGCCGCCCGATTTCGCCGCGCAGCTCGCCGGGAGGCACGGGCGGTTCTATACCACCGGCATCCCGGAGGACACCAAGGCGCTGAGCCGCGGCGCGCTCGATGAGGATGAATTCCTCGAGCAGGCGGGGATCGTCCTGGAGGAGAAGATTACGGAGTACTTCGAATCCCTTGATGAGCTGCGACGGGGTTGCCTGTTCTCATATTTCGGTACGACCGATCTCGTGCAGCACATGTTCTGGCGCGATCGCGATCCGCAGCACCCGGGGCGCCTCGCCGAACAGGGCGATCGTTATGCTCATGTCATCGATGACCTGTACGAGCGGGTCGATCATATCGTGGGCGAAACCCTGGCGAAGATGCATGATGACGATCTATTGCTGATTCTGTCGGACCATGGTTTTACTTCGTTCCGTCGCGAGGTCGGCATTAACACGTGGCTGCTGGAGCATGGCTATCTGACTCTGCTCGATCCGTCACGGCGCGGCGGCGATTGGTTCATCAATGTCGACTGGTCGCGCACGCGGGCCTACGCCGTGGGGATCAACAGCCTGTACATCAATCTGCGCGGGCGGGAAGGACAGGGCATCGTCGCGCCCTCGGAACGGGATGGGCTCGTGTCGAAGATCAGCCGGGAATTGAAAGAGCTGCGGGAGGAGGACGGCGCGGCGGCGATCGAGGAGGTGTTCGATGCCCGATCGCTGTATCCCGCGGCCGATGCGCGGATCGCGCCGGATATGATCGTGGGTTACGCCGACGGCTACCGGGCGAGCTGGGCGACGGTGCAGGGCGGGATGTCGCGGCACGTGCTTTCGGACAACCGGGATCGGTGGAGCGGCACGCACTGCGTCGCGCCGCGCCTCATGGACGGAATACTCCTGTCCAGCGTGCCGATTGGGGTCGGCGGCGCGAGGCTGGTGGATGTGGCGCCGACGATCCTGGGCGCGTTCGGCGTGGGCGCGCCGGAGGAAATGGTTGGACGCGATCTGTTGTCACGTGGCGGATGAGGCCGCGGGGCGAGGAGCTGCTGATGTTCAATCCGAAGGTAAAGATCGACAAGGCGCTTCACGAGCGGCTGGCCCGGGCCGCGGAACGGGCCGGTTACGCTTCGGTCGAGGAGTTCATTCTGCACGTGCTGGAGCGGGAGGCGGCGAGGATCGAGGAGGCCGGGACGGATGAAGAGGTCGAGCGGCAGTTGCGCGGCCTCGGTTACATTGAATAGCGCCAACGGCGCCGGTGCGATTCGTGGACACGCTGAACGCCATTCTGACTTCCTGCATCGAGGCGATCCTGTCGCCGCTCTCGGGCGCGCCGGCCCTCGCCCTGGTGCTGGTGTCGCTCGTGTCGGGAGTCGTGATGACGATCGTGTTTCGTTACACATCCCCGCAGCGCGCCCTTCGCCGGGTGGCGGACCGCACGAAGGCGATGCTGCTGGGAATGCGGCTTTTCAAGGATGATCTGCGCACCGCGCTTCGGTATCAGTGGGGACTGCTGAAGGCGACCGGCTTGCGCCTGGCTTATTCGCTGCCGCCAATGGCAGTGCTGATCGTTCCCTTTGTGCTGTTGCTGGTGCAGTTGGCGCAGCGATTCGAGTATCGGCCGTTGTTGGTCGGGGAGCGGGCGGTGCTTCAACTGCACGTGTCGGAGGACGCGTGGGCGCGATGGCGGGAGGCGGTGCCGGAGGTTCCGGAGGGCCTCTCGGTGGAAACGCCGGGGCTGCGCGATGAAGCGAATCATGCCGTGTACTGGCGGGTGCATGTGACGGGTGCGACGACGGAGCCGATCCGCTGGCGCGTCGGCGACATAACGATCGACAAGCGGTTCGACAGCGCCCTTGACCCGGGACCGCTGCGGGCCGTCAGCATCGAGCGGCCCCCGCGGGCGGAATTCTGGTCCCGGTTAGTGCATCCTATCGAACGGGCGCTGGGCGCCGACTCACCGGTGCGGCGGATCGTAATATCGTACCCGCCGCGGAGCACGCCGATCCTCGGGATCAACATCCCATGGTGGGGTACGGTTTTGATTGTATCGATCGTGACGGCACTGATCGTCCGGCCGTTCGTGCGTGTTCAGTTCTGATGGAAATGCGCGAGAGAGGCAGAGCAGCGGGGGCGGGGGCTATGGTTAGTTAAATCCGGCCGGGACGGGCGGCAGGGAGGGAATGAGGCCGGGCCGTCCGGCGCGGCCAAGATCGTCAAAGTTCAACGGCTCAAAGCCAAGGCCGAGTGCGGGGGAAGAAGGATGGAGGCGATAGTCATCGCGGCCGGCATCGAGAAACATCGGGTCGGCGATGAATGAATGCGCATCCTTTCCGCGCTGCCGGCGCCACTGGTCCAGGGTCAGGCCGCCGGGGAATTGAATGTCCGGGTGGTTCGGATTCCAATACAGATTGCGGTCGAGGATGAAGTTGTCATCGCGCCAGTTGCTCCCCAGCAAGGGACTGTCGTTGGTCCAATAGACGATATTACGATCGAACGTGAAGGACAGGTGTTGCTCGGTGCGCGTGCGCTGGAGTTGCTGGACGCGGGCCTCGGCGAAGATGTTGTTGCGGATGATGTTCTCTCGGCCGTAGTGCTGGTGGAACCCGCCGGTCTTGGTGCGATAGACGAGGTTGTGCGACATGAGGATGCCGGAGGAGCCCTCGTCGGTATAGAGGCCCCAACCGCCGTAATCGAAGGCCTGGATATCGTGAATCAGATTATGGTGCACGGTGGTGCCGGGCGAGACGCCGAGCGTGTAGACGCCGGCCATGTCCGACAGCACGCCCTGGCCGATCATGTGGATGTTGTTGTATGCGATTTCGTTGTGATGGGCCCGGCTGGGTTCGGCGTAACCCCAGACCCAGCCGACGCTGACGCCCGTATAGTAGAAATCGAATATGTCGTTATGATCAATTGTGGAATGCGAGGCATGTCCGATCCAGATGCCGACGGCGGCGGGGTGGAGGCGTCCGCCATGGGCGATGGTGCATTGGCGTACGGTGTTTTCGTTGACGGCGCACTGCGGATCATCGGGGTCGATGTCATCGATCATCCATGACTGCTTCCCGCCGCCGGTGCCGATCTTGATGCCGCCTCCGCCGAGATCGATGAGGGCGCAGCGGCTGATCGTGTTATTCGTACATCCCGGGCCGAGAGTAACGGCGTATTGACCGGCGTGACGGATGACGCACGCATCGATGGTGACATCGCGCGTCGCGAGAGCTTCGATGGCAGCGCCGAGGTTGACCTCCGCTTGGGGGAAGGACTGGCCGTGGTGGGGCAATGTCCAGTTGGCGTGCGCGAAAGTCAGCCCCCCCAGTGTTATGTATCGCACGAAGCGACGTGCCGCGACGTCGCCGGCGAAGCGTACGAGCGCTTCGAGCCGCGGGGCGATGACCGTGGTATTGGCGGGCGTCTCCCCGGGCAAGGGGATATAAGTCAGCTCTCCGGTAGGGCGATCGAGATACCACTGACCCGGCTGTTGAAGGGCCTGGCGCACATTGATGACCAGGTAGCGATGGTTGGGCGGGAAGGCTCCCCAGTAGTTTGTGGTGCGGGTGGGGGCGGTGAAGGTGACGATGTGGTCAACTGAGTTAATATCGTGGATTCGCATGCGCGAAGCGGACCAGATGTGAAAAGCGAGTATTTCAACATCATCGAGATTCCGCCAGGCGGGATCGATGTCGCCGGCGCGGAAAGCCAGGCGATCGTGGCCCTTGCCAGCGGCGGCAGGGGAGGGGGCGGCCTCGCCGGCGATGCGGTAAGAGCCCTCTTCGGGCAGGCGCGGGCGGAATCGGCGCTGATCATTCACCCAGAGTTGGGCGAACGCCCATGTTCCATCGGCGACGTCCGGCAGGACGACGCGCCAGCGCCCGTCGTCGCTGATGCGCCAGCCTTCGATGCGCCGACCGCCGGACAGGACGGGCTGCTCATCGCCGTAGGCACGATAGATGACGGGAGCGCCCGGGCGTCCGGAGTCGTCAGGCGTGAAGATGATCGGCTGGGCCAGCTCGTAAAGGCCGCCGCGGATACATACCACGAGCGAAGCATCGACGCCCGGGCCGGCGAGGCGTTCGCGGACCGCCTGTTGGGCGCGGCCGATCGAGGCGAAAGGCCCATCGGTTCCGTCGGCGGCGGGGGCATCAAGCGTTCCGGACCATGCATCGCTCCCGGCGGGCGAGACGCAGAAGGTGAAGGCGATCTCCGCGCCGCGCGCCGTGGCGATGACGGAGATCGATGCGAGGCCGATGAGGACGCCGGCAAGCGCCGACTTGAAGCGGTTCATGGGAGGGCTCTCCATACCTCGAGACGGTCGAGAGGATCAGGTTAACCGCAAGTAAACGAGCAGTGAAGGCGCGGGCGCCCGCGCGCGACTCCAACACCGGACGTGGAACGCGGCACGGGGCATCGCGCGATGCGTGCAGGCGGTGCGGGGCGCGTTTCCTCCGCCGATGCGTAGGTCCGATCCTCGGCGGCACTGTCCTGCTGTTCTACTTGGGTTCGTAACTGAATTTCTGGCCGCCGATGGACGCTTCGAACATGAGGCCGCCGCGGGTCATGGTGAAGACGGCCACGCCTCGGTCGTACTTGGCGTCGGCGGAGGCGCCGGCGGTGACGGCGACGGCGGAGGCCTGGGCGGAGAAGGCGAGGTTGCCCGTCTTGAACCAGTCCAGCGCTTCCTTGTACTCGAAGAAGATGATCTCCCGGTAGGCCTGGCCGCCGAGTTGGAGGCCGATGGTGCCCTGGGAGAGATCACAATAGCCGGCGATTTCGCCCTGCTCGTAGAGCACGCCGCGGCCGTAGGCCCCGCCCACGCCGACGGCTCCCTTGCCGACGGTGGGGAAGACGGCCCAGCCGTAGGCCTTGTCGAAGAAGTTCTCCTTTATGGAGGGATCCTGCTGCCGGAACATGGCGGCCGTGGCGTCGGCATCGTGGCGCAGATCGAGCTTCTCGCCCTCCGTCTTGGGGGAGGTCTGGCAGGCAAAAGATGCCAGCGCGACCGCCGCCGACAGAAGGAACGTGTTCATGAGTCGCTTCACGTGTGGATTCCTTTTCTTCGTGGCATGAGTTGTTGAAGGGTGTGGCGGGAAGCGGGGCGGATCGCCGCACCGCCGCGTCGGCGATCATAGCTGACAATCGCATTCCCGTGTGGCATGCGGCGGGCCGCGACGACAGGCGGCGCGTTCTCAGGGCGCTTCCCGATCGGTCGCGTGCGTGGTCGGCCAGAGCAGCGGCCGGCTGTCGATCCCGCCTTGCGCCCGCTTGCGAAGAGGTTCAGCGCCGGCGAGCCCGCATCGTGAGCGGACGAGGTCCGCATTCTTGCAGCCGCAGATGGACAGGGGCAGGCCATGTGCCGCCGCGACGGATCGGATGTCGGCGAACGCCCGGCGCCGGATCTCGGCCGAGAGCATAAGTCCTCGACCGCTGCCGCCGCGAATCCCCAGTGCCTCGCCGTGCTCATAGGGGGCGAGGATGCGATCAAGCAATCCGCTTTCCGCGAGGCGGCGCCTCAGGATTCTCAAGATCATCGGCCGTAGGAAGAGATAGCTCACCGCGATGGCGCCCGCCCCGGCGTCTCTTGCCGCGGCGAAGAGCCTGGCCAGTTGCCCGGGCGAGTCCGTCGCGCGGTGGATGAGCGGATCGGCCCGCAGCGAGACCTCGGCGCCGGCATCGCGCAGATCGCCGATCGTCGCCAGCCGCTGCTTTGGTGATGGCGCGCCGGGCTCGATGATTCCCAGCAGTTCATCATCCAGGCTGATCAGGCCGACCTGCCCCGACACGAGACCGCGATGTTGGACGAAGAGATCAAGGAAACGGTCCGGGACGATTCCCTTCGTGGCGAGGCGAACGCCCACGCCGCGCGCCAGCAGAGCGCTCATTGTGCGATAAGACTCATCGAGGACCTGCTCAGGCGGCTGGAATGCATCGCATGAGGGGCAGAAGTAAACGCCGGGTGGCTTCGTCTTCCTCCGGTCGAGTTCCCGGGCCACCTGCCGGGCCGTGTGGCGATACAGGACGACCGTCTCATCGCCCGGGTATTGCCGGTAGCCTCTGGTGTAGCAGTAGACGCAGTCGTGGGCGCAGCCTGCGGTCATATTGATCGTCGGCAGCGATGCGAGGCACCGAAGCGATGAGCACGTGAGAACGGGCCCTTTGCGTTCAGCAATCCGGACATGGGCCATATCCGCCTCCCGGGCCGTGCGGCCGTGGAGAAGAACCCATACAATATGCTAACATACCTGCTGTGCAGGGCAAGTCCGCTCTCCGCGTCGTGGCGGCCGGGAGTCATTCGGGTCGTGACGGCTTGGTGGGGCGGGATTCAGGTGGTCTGCGAGATAGCGCAGGTCAACGGTCATTCCAGGGGGCCGACGGCCCGCTCCAGCGCCGCCAGGCCGTCGCGCTCGGCGGCGATGGCCCGCTCCAGGAGCGGGGCGATCGTGGCGATGCGCTTCGGCGCGCGGGCCCGCTCC
>Ga0272441_10003086_pt1 | contig 32486 bp, 26 predicted proteins | sample SSMProp6N_FD_193582 | JGI IMG/M metagenome (GOLD analysis project Ga0272441, IMG submission 193582) | Marine sediment archaeal communities from Little Sippewissett salt marsh, Falmouth, MA, United States - SSM-Prop-6N | ecosystem: Environmental > Aquatic > Marine > Wetlands > Sediment ... | reverse complement strand
CGCCATAAACGATGCCGTGGTGGCCGTGGCCCGACCAGTCGACCGCAGTGGCTCCCATTGCTTCATCCAGCGTCCACCAGAGAGTGAGGCTCGGGTCCGTAACCGCCACCTCGGGTACCGTCGTGAAGCTCCAGACGTCGCCTTTCAACGGCACGGTCCCGGCAAACTCGTCCACTCGCCAGTAGTACGTCGTATCGGTGGCCAGCGGACCGGGATCGTAGACTGCATCGGCGATCATGAATCCACCGGTCACCGCGTCGTTGACCTCATCGAAGCTTTGGCCGAAGTAGACGGTGTGAAACAGGGTTCCCAGACCAATCTCCCAACTCAGGCTTTGCTGCGGATGGACGAATTTGACCTCGTCGGCCGGAGTGGGGTCCCACGCAATGGCCGGGCTGACCCAGAAACTCCAGGTATCGCCTTTCCACGGGCTCTCTGCGTTGGTGTCATTGACCTCGTCGATTCGCCAGTAATAGGTCGCGCCGGGCGCCAGTGCTTCAGGCGCGCCCACGAGCTGGGAGGTCTCCGTCGTGGAGCCGAGGAATATACCTGCGTTCTCCGGTGTGGCGGCGCTGACTTCCTCGAAGCTCTCACCCAGGTAAACGTTGTGCGACACGGCAAAATCGCCCGCTTTCCAACCCAGGATTGCCGAGCTGGCCTCGAGCATGGTGCTGTTGCGCGGATCGGGGCCAAAGGCGAGCGGATACCCTTCGCCGGCGCGGAAGCCCACGTGGGTCTGGAGCCACTCGCAGACTCCTTCGACCTGGGCGTCGGTCAATGCCGTGTTAAACACGACGACCTCGGCGACGTCGAAGTCTCCCGCGGGGCTGTAGCGCAGCTCCCCCACGTAGAAGTTGTCGCTGACGGTGGTGAAAGAGCTCCCCGTGGCGCTGAATGCCAGGCTGAGTGTCCCGGTTGTATTGAGCCACATGTTGATGTTGTCGGGGTCCATTCTCGCGGCGTAAATGACATATTCGTCCAGCGGAAGATCCTGGTTCTTACCGCTGACGTATCCGTTGTTCTTGCGAACGGTCATATCGAAGGACATATCAAAACAATCGACCCTGTCGCCGTCCGTGTATGCACCAAAGCCAACTGCCCGCTGGTCGGTGCCTCCGGCAACAACCACTTTCACGACGGAAAAGACGGTCAGATCCGTCAGGCCTGCGCCGCCGTTGAGGCCGGGGGTCTTGAGCAACTCTTTGTCCAGAGGATTGCAGTGGACGGTGCTGAAGGGGTGGGAAAACACGGCCGAATTCTCGCCTGAGGAGAGAGTCGGTCCGGCGAAGCCGTCGACGTCCGCCCGGGCATCATTTCCTTTCCCGCTCAGATCGGTCCAGACCGAGGTCTGGAGGTCATAGTGGATTTCCGGTCTTCTGAGCCACAGGCAAAGGTCGTCTTTGATACTGGCGTCATCAGGAGACAATTCCGCCGCGTGGACGCTGCCGACGAGCGTCGCCATCACCAAAAGACAAGTCCAAAAACACGATTTCTTACTCATGATGCGTCCTCCTGCCAACGATGTGAAAAAACTCATGGACTATAAGCACACGCCAAAACAAGGATCGTTTCTGCAAGTATGGGCTTGAATGCACGACTGCACATTTCTGTGTTTTCCTGTGGGGGGGCGGAGGAACGCCCCGCAACATCCCCGCGCGATGAACCCGCATGTTTTCAGTCTCCTCCGTCATTCAGTGTCGGCACATTGCTTCTTATCTCTCATCGTCCGCTGCGGCTGTGACGAGAATCCGAACCTCCTCCAGAGCCGAACGGGCGGACAACCTCAGGTCCAGAGTCAATCGATCCCGACTGAGCATAATACTATCGTACTCTTTTATCGATTTGGACTCAAGACGTCGGGTGGTTTGTTCTGGAAACGTGGTTGTTGGGGTCGTAGTATAGCGACAAGGCCGGACGTGTGCATCGGCCTTGACCGCATGCAGGAGCCTGGGCTCGAGCGGTCTTTTCCAACGAAATGAGAAGGATGGTTAGGATATGAAAGCGCTTGTCAAACGAAGTGCGGAAGTGGGGTTGTGGCTGGAAGATGTTCCCGTCCCCCAAATCGGCATCAACGATGTTCTAATACAGGTCCAGAAGACCTCAATTTGCGGCACGGACGTCCACATCTATAATTGGGACGCCTGGGCCCAGAAGACGATTCCGGTGCCGATGGTGGTGGGGCACGAGTTCGTCGGTCGAATCGTGGAGATCGGCAGCAACGTGCACGATTTCAAGATCGGTGACCTGGTCAGTGCCGAGGGGCACGTCGTGTGCGGTCACTGCCGAAACTGCCTGGCGGGCCGGCGCCATCTGTGTAATGCGCCCAAGGGGATCGGCGTCAACCGGGACGGCGCCTACGCCGAGTACATCGCCGTACCCGTGACGAATATCTGGTACTGTGACACGTCCATCCCGACGGATGTATTGAGCTGCTTCGATCCGCTGGGCAACGCCGGTCATACCGCCTTGAGCTTCGGCCTGGTAGGAGAGGACGTCCTGATCACGGGGGCCGGTCCGATCGGCTGCATGGCCGCGGGGATCGCCAAGAAGGTGGGGGCCCGCCACGTCGTCGTGACGGATTTGAATCCGTATCGGTTGAAGCTTGCCGAGAAGATGGGCGCGACGTTGACCGTCAACGTTAGCGAAGGCACCGTCGCCGACGCGCAGAAGCAACTGGGCATGAAAGAAGGTTTCGACGTCGGCATGGAAATGTCGGGCAGTCCGCAGGCTTTGCGTGAGATGATCGGCAATATGGCCCACGGCGGCAAAATCGCGCTGCTTGGTATTTTGCCCCGCACGGAAATCGATTGGGATTTCGTCGTTTTCAACGGGCTGACCATCAAGGGCATCTACGGCCGGGAAATGTACGAGACCTGGTACAAGGTCACCATGCTGATCCAGGACGGACTGGATATTATGCCGCTGATTACCCACCGTTTCCAGTATACGGAATTCCAGAAAGGCTTTGAAGCCATGCGGTCGGGCAATTCGGGCAAAGTCGTTTTGACGTGGAGCGATTCCTGAGCGAAGATGGTGGGGCAAGTCCCACTCTACGGCTCCCGTCCAACTCGTGTAATCAGGAGAATCAACGCATGTACGGAAATATGAAAGCGCATCTGTGTGGGCAGTTGGCCGAGATCGATCAGGCCGGCCTGACCAAGCCCGAGCGGGTCATCACGAGCCCGCAGAGCAACCGGATCGAAACCTCCGCGGGAAAATCAGTGCTCAATATGTGCGCCAACAACTATCTGGGTCTGGCCGACCATCCGGAGGTGATCGAGGCGGCCCGCGAAAGCTACGAGAAGTGGGGTTTCGGCCTGTCCTCCGTGCGGTTCATCTGCGGGACGCAGCAGATCCACAAGGACCTCGAAGCGGCTGTTACGGAGTTCCTCGGCACCGAGGACGCGATCATCTACGCTTCCTGCTTCGACGCCAACGGCGGGCTCTTCGAGACGCTTCTGGGGCCCGAAGACGCCATCATCAGCGACCAGTTGAACCACGCCAGCATCATCGACGGCGTACGGTTGTGCAAGGCCCAGCGACTGCGGTTCAACAACAGTGACATGAAAGATCTGGAGGCCAAGCTCAAGGAAGCGCAGACGGCACGGTTTCGTTTGATTGCGACCGACGGTGTGTTCTCCATGGACGGGTACGTCGCGCGGCTGGACGAGATTTGCGACCTGGCGGACAAGTATGATGCCCTGGTGATGATCGACGATTGTCATGCGACCGGTGTGATCGGAAAGACGGGACGGGGCACGCCGGAGTATCGCGGCGCGATCGGCCGTCTGGATGTGATTACGGGCACGTTTGGCAAGGCGCTGGGCGGAGCGAGCGGCGGTTTCACTTCCGGCCGCAAGGAGATCATCGAGATGTTGCGCCAGCGCAGCCGACCTTATCTGTTTTCCAATACGCTGGCGCCCGCGATTGCGTGCGGCTCGTTGCGGGCCCTGCAACTACTGACGGAATCGACGCAGCTTGTGGACCGCCTTCGCGACAACACCGCGTACTTCCGGCAGCGCATTTCCGAAACCGGCCTCGAGGTCTTGCCGGGAGACCATCCGATTGCGCCCGTGATGTTGGGCGATGCGGCCTTGGCCCAGGAGATGGCGCGTCGCCTGCTGGCCAAGGGCGTCTATGTGATTGGCTTTTCTTTTCCGGTGGTGCCCAAGGGACAGGCTCGAATCCGCACGCAGGTCTCGGCGGCGCATACGCGGGAAGACCTGGATTTCGCCGTCGAGAAGTTCGCCGAGGTCGCCCGGGAGTTGGGGTTGGTCTCGCCTTCGTAGCGTGTCCTGCCAACCCTGCAGGATCAGGAGCGGGTGTGAGAGATGACCGAGAAGCTCCGCACACTCGAACACAGAATCGTCGATCCGGTCGCGGCGAAGCTGGCGCCGTACGTCTCGGCGAACGTCGTATCGGCTTTGTCGCTTCTGGCGGCGCTGGCGGCCGGGATCGCATTTTGGCAGGGCAGGCCCGTCACCGGTGCGCTTCTGATTCTGGCCAATGGTCTCCTGGACATGCTGGACGGGTGTATCGCCCGGGCCCGCGGGACTGCCGGGCCCTTCGGGTCGTTCGTTGATAAGATCATCGACAAGTACGCCGACCTGATTTTTCTGCTGGGGATGCTTCTGGGAGGCCTGGCTGATCCGGTGCCGGCTGTCACGGCCATGGTGGGCATTCCGCTGGCGACGTACATCAACGCAGCCGTCGAGAGTCTCACAAAGGGCCAGGTCAAATTCCAGGAGAAATTCTCTCTGCGGTTCGTGAGGATCGTTATCCTGGTGGCAGGGGGCTTGGTCCGGCGGACCCGCATTGCCGTTTGGCTGGTTGCGGCCGTCGTGGTTTACGCCGTGGCCGCCCGCATGATCTACAATCTGGTCTATCTGCGCCGAGGCTCGAAACAATAGGCTGCGCTGTGTCCCTCTCGGCTCGACCTTGGGCCCAACCAAGCAGGAAGTGGGGCATGGGGAAACCCTGTGGCCTTTTGGGGTATCAAGAAAAGCCGGACGGACGGATTCCGGTGGACAACGAATCCGGCAAATGGTAGATATTGTCGTTCGAGTGCGAAGGTCGTAAACGCGAGATTGTCCGGGAAATCCCGGTTGAACATACTCGCCCGAACGTGCAAAATGCTCGTTTTGAGCGTTCGGCATACCATCAACGTGATGAAGGGGAAAATGTTTATGAATATTGTACTTGTCATTCCCACCGGAATCGGATGTGAAATTGGGGGGCACGCGGGAGATGCCAATCCGGTTGCCAAGCTCATGGGAGCCTGCTGCGATAACCTGATCCTGCACCCGAACGTGGTGAACTCGTCCGATGTGAACGAAATGCCGGAGAACGCCTGGTATGTCGAGGGCAGTTGTCTGAACCGGTTCCTCCAGGGTGAGGTCTACCTGGACCGGCCGCATCTCAACAAGATTCTCATTGCCGTCAATAAGGCCGATTGGCAGTCGATCAACGCGGTTTCCGGCGCCAGGGCGACGATTGGCTCGAACGTCGAAATCGTTGAGTTGGAAAAGCCGCTGGGATTGATCGCACAGATGAAGGACGGACTGGCCACCGGGGAGGTGCTCAACTGGGAGTCGCTCGTCGAGCAGGTGAAGCAGTACGAGTTCGACGCCCTGGGAATCGCCACGCCGATCACCGTCGATGAAGCGACGCTCAGGAAGTACTTCGAAGTCGGTGGCGTCAATCCGGTCGGCGGTGTCGAGGCCGTGGCTTCCAAGCTGATCTCGTCGGCTCTCAACAAGCCCGTGGCGCATGGGCCCGTCGATTATGCGATACCGGGGTTTTATGAGATTGTCGATCCCCGAAAGGCCATAGAAATCGTCACCCTGAACTTTATCCACTGCCTGTTGAAGGGGCTCAACAAAGCGCCGAGGCTCAGCACCACGAAGAAGAACGGATCGCTGGGCGTTGAGGATGTGGATGTCATGATCAGCCCGATGGGTTGTCTCGGGGAGCCTCACGAAGCCTGTCTGGAGCGGGGGATTCCCATCGTGGTGGTACGAGAGAATAAGTCGGTCCTGCACGAATACGAGGACGGCGATAAGCGATTTACCTTCGTGGAGAATTACATGGAGGCGGCCGGTTTGATGATGGCGATGAAAGCGGGGATCCACCCCTCGTCCGTTCGCAGACCGCTGGGACCGACGACCGTTCTTTCCCGCGGAGATTGATGCCTTACGGGTGACCCCAAGGCCGACAGCAGACAAGGGAGAGCGACGATATGAGACCCCGGTTGAGATTCCTGAGCGACGAATTGATCGAGCGGATTCTCGACGAGGCGTACAAGCTGCTTGAGACCCGGGGCGTGACGCTGCATCACGACTCGTTGCCGGGGCGCCTCGCCGAAGCCGGCTGTTTGCTCGGCGCCGACGGCCAGTGCGTCCGGATGCCTCGCGCGGTGGTCGAGGCGGCCGTTCGGTCGGCGCCGAACGGGATTGAGCTGTGGAACATCGCCGGCGATCGTTCCAGCGACCTCTCGGGTGACAACGTACACTTCACGCCCGGCTCGACGGCTATCAAGATGCTGGACGAGAAGACCCACCGGATGCGTCCGGTTTCGACCGACGACATGCTGCGCTACGGCCGGCTCGTCGAGCAGCTCGACGCGATCGACTACTCCGCCACGGGCGTCGTGCCCGACGATGTGCCCAAGGCCATCGGCGACAGCAGTCGCCTGTACGCGCTGCTGAAGACCACCAGCAAGGCGATTGTCACCGGCGCGTTCACGATCGAGGGTTTCAACGTGATGGCCGAGATGCACCTGGCCGTGCGCGGCACCGCCGAGGCGCTGCGCGAGAAACCCTTTACCGTCTTTTCATGCTGCCCCAGCTCGCCCCTGAAGTGGAGCACATCGACGGCCGACAACACCGCCAGGTGCGCCGAGTTGGGTATTCCCGTGGAGTTCGTCGCCATGCCGATGGCGGGATTGGTCTCGCCGATTTCCCTGGTCGGGTGCGTAATCCAGCACACCGTGGAGACGCTCAGTGGCATCGTCATCTCCCAAACGGTCCGCCCCGGTGCGCCGATCCTTTACGGCGGCTCGCCGGGGACGTTCGACATGCGTACGATGACGGCCACCGTCTCGACCGTGGAGGCGCAGATGATCGATTGCGCCTACATTGAGGTGGGCAAGTACCTGGGGCTGCCCACCCAGGCTTACATCGGCATGAGTGACAGCAAGACCCTCGACGCCCAGACGGGCTTCGAGTCCGGCGGGGGGTTGTACCTGGCCGGCCTGGCAGGGGTCAACAGCGTTACCGGGCCGGGGATGCATTACTTCGAAAGCTGCATGTCGCTGGAGAAGCTCGTCTTCGACGCCCAGCTCTGCGAGATTACCCGCCGGCTCGTGGCGGGCCTGGAGCCGCGTGAGGACTTCCCCGCCGACGACCTGTTCGACCAACTGCTCCGCGATAAGACCATGCTGACGGCCGACCACACCCTGAAGTACCTCCGGCGGGAACACTGCGTCCCCGGGCCGCTCATCGACCGCACGCAGCTTGAGAACGATTCCTCGGCATCGCCCGATCTCATGGAGCGGGCCCATACGGAGGTGCAGCGACATCTCGAGCAATACGAGCCGCCCGAAGTTCTCACCGCCGAACAGCGCCGCGACCTGGAAGGTGTCATGACCGCCGCCGCGGGAGATTTCAAAATCGGCTTCTAAGGCACCTGACGATTGATCTGCGGGCGTCCTGCTGCCTGCGAAAGATCAACGCAAGCTACTTGTAGAGACGTGCGGATACGTGGATTGTGAAGCAGTTCATTCGGTGAACTTGAAGAGGTAAACGCGAGAACTGTCTTTCGAAATCCAGATCTCTATGCGGCTCAATTGACCATCGTCACTGGCGAATACGGAGTAGCCCTTGGTTGAACTGGGCCACCACCAGGGTGCGCCGGGGCGGCTTCTCGGAAAAGAAGATCTGTCGCGGACCGCCATATCGAGGTTGTGTTCCGCGATGATGCATTGGCAGTCATTGGGATCAACGTTCTTCAGCTTCCAGTAGTCTTTGGTTTCTCCAAGGCCGGCAAGCTGGAATCGGTATCGCGTTATGCTATCGGGTTGAATGACATTGCCAAAGTATGTTTTCAGCCGCGAGTCACCGTCTGGCACGAAAGCGAGGTGAACTACGCAAGCAGGTATTGCTATCATAAGGATCAACACGCTACAGATGATACAGGCGTTTCGGACGATAGCTCGTTCCCGGCAACGCGTGCAGACTACAAGCAGGACGATCAGCGGGAACCAGAAGACCCATAACGGGAGGTTCATGAGAATGCTGATAAGGATGAACAAATCCAAGAATCCCATGTGTGCAACCTTCCTCTCGAAATCGAGAGTCCGCAGAGTGCCCCGAGACTTCCGCACGGGTTCACAAGGCACATCATAGGCATCACCGCGGGCTACGTCAATTCCCGCAGTGACCGTCGGGGGCACACTGAGTCTTGATCCGATTGCCTGGTCTTTGATGGTTTACGCCACGTTCGCGCAGTGACGTGACTGGCGCTACCGGGGCAGTCGCCAGACGAGGCCGGCGCCGATGAACCAGTCGTCGGCGGCTTCGGAGAGGGCTGTGCCGGCGAGGACGTCGATTTGCAGGTTGTCGGCGATAAGGTAGGTCAAGCCGGCGTCGAGAGAGTTGGCGGGCTTACCTGTGGCGGTGGGGGCCTCGCCGAAGAATTCGATGAAGGTCCCCAACCGTTCGGAGAGGGCGATGCCGAGGACCGCTGAGTAGGCCACCGAGGCGGTCGTGTCGCGGTCGCCGATGGCGTCTTCCTCGGTCTGCCAGATGCCGGCGAGGTTGTAGCCGAAACCCACCGTCTCTGTAAGCGTGTGGGAGCAGGCCAGACGCACCGACGGATCGAGTCGCTCGCTGGAAAACGCCCGCGCTCCGGCCGGCAGGGTCGTGCCCGCCAGCAGGGCGGTCTGTGGCAGCCAGCCGTCCTCCTGCCACAGCTTGTACTTGAGACCAATTTCCAGGTCGCCGGCCCCGTCGTCACGCTGTGAAGGCGAAGCGCCACTGTCCACTTCCTGCCAGATGTAGCCGTCGAAACCAAAGCGGAATTCGAGATTCTCGATGACGCCGATGCGAATCAACGTTTCGGGGAAAGAGTCCGCTTTCACGTCAACGTCCTCGTCGTCCTCGACGTGGGTCCAACCGAATTCCAACTGGACGTAGCCGGGAGCGACGGTTTCGCTGGACTCGGTCTGGTCCGGCCGATCTGTTACCAGCGAGGGCGCCTGTCCCCAAACGGACCCGGCCAGCGTCAGGCAGGTCGCGGCCCAGAACCAAATCCACGCCACCCGGTGTGCCGGCGATTGCAGCATCTTCGGTCTCCTGTGAGTGGTCCGCCTTTCGCCCGGCAGTTATTCGAGATATTGTCCGGGCGGTTCGACCGGCAGATTCGTTGTTTCCATCCCGTACGTGTTAGGCGTACGCGACCGGGGCGTCAAGGTTCAATTCCGTTCCGCGCAAGCGATTCTTTGCGATTGACCCGGGAGCGAGATTGTATCATGATAACGACACATGCGTCAAACAAGGTGACTTGCGGTATGTGAAAGTGGCGTTTGTGTTGGAAAGACAGGATACGTGGTCGATGAATCGAAACGTTGAAATCAAGGCGAAGGTGGACGATCTTGCCTCCGTACGCGCCGAGGCCCAGCGTCTGGCGGAGGAAGGCTTCGTCATTTTGAAGCAGGAGGACACGTTCTTCCAGTGCGAACGAGGCCGGTTCAAGCTTCGTCGGCTTCCGGAGTCGGCGGAGGCCGAATTGATCTACTACGAGCGGGCGGATGCGGCGGGCCCCAGGGAAAGTCGCTACCTCGTGCATCGCACGTCCGATCCGCAGGGTTTGTGCGCGGCGCTGTCGGCGGCGCTCGGTGTCGTCGGCATCGTGCGCAAACGGCGGACGCTCTATCTCATCGGCCCGACGCGCGTCCACCTCGATGAGGTCGAAGGGCTCGGCAACTTCGTCGAGCTGGAGGTGGTGTTGCAGCCGGACCAGGATGTCTCAGACGGTGTCGCCATCGCCCGGGATCTCATGCAGAAACTCGGGATCAGCCCGACCCACCTCATCGACAAGGCCTATATTGATTTGCTTGATGTCTGAGCGCAGCCGGCGGCGTACGACCGGGAGCCAAAGTAAAAGCTGATCGTGCAGGTCAGACCCAGCCCCAGGTGCGGCCGGTCGGGGTAGAGGCCGATCAGGAGAAGTGCCGCCAGGGCGATTGTCGCTCCCAGAACGATTGTCCCTTTGAGGTGGTTGACAAAGCCGGCGACGGCAAGCGTGGCGACGACGCGAACGCTTCCTCCGGGAAGACTCAGCGGTTCCCTGGTGGCGCGGTTCTGCGCCGGTTCCTCACAGGTCCTGGGTCCTACGCATCGGGTTTGGCTCGAGTGGCCGCAGCTTTCTGATAAACGCGGACGTAGTCGACGTAGAGGTGGTCGGGTAGCGTGGCGTCGGCGATGTCGCCGGCCCATTTGCCGACCTCCAGGCTGAGGATGATGTACTGATCGCGCTGTGAGACGCCCCGGGTGGTGCGCCAGGTTTCCTGGCCGTTGATGTAGAAGACGTATTCGGTATCGGTCCAGAGCAGGCCGAAGGTGTTCCAGCCTTGCCCGAGGCCGGGGACGCGGACGTCCGTTCCGGCGTGCTTGTGGTGTTCGCCGTAACCGTCCCAGTGCAGATTGTGGTGCACCAGATCGCCTTCCCGGCGGAGGTATTCGAAGATGTCGATTTCGGTGCCCGCCCGGGCCGGATCGCCGATGTGCTGGCCCATCGTTGGCGTTTGGAGCCAGAAGGCCGACCAGTGTCCGACCTGCTCCTGGAGTCTGACGCGACACTCGAAGTAGCCGAACGTTGTCTCGAAGAGGCCTTGCGTGCCGATCATGGCCGTCTGCACGTGGTCGCCGCTGCGCCGGGTCGTGAGGATCAGGTGGCCTTTCCCGTCCAGCGCGACCGTCTCCTTGACGTTGACGGCGTCCCGGCGGGGCCCCAACTGGCGGTAGTTCCACTTGCCTGGGTCGAGTTTCTCGCCTGCAAATTCGTCGGACCAGATGAGCTTGTACTCTTTGCCGATTGGTGGTTTGTTCTCGGTTACGGCTGCACCGGTACCTGCCGATGCCAGCATCCAGAGGCCCGCCGCCAGCATGATGCTTGATGTGCGATGCGTTATCATCATCTCGTTGCTCCCTTGTCGTTCGTTTTCAGAGGCGCATTTGAGGTTGAGCCCATTCTACCGGAAAAAGCCGTGGCGGGCCCCGTACATTTCGCTATTATTTCGCATGGATTCGTAACAGGTAAGACGCAGAAGCAACACACTCTGAGAACAGGCCGTGGCCGTACTGGCGTTGACGGCGAAGAGCAGATCGGAGAACAGCGATGGGAGTGGATATGTCGATCGTATGCAACTCGCCAATCGTCCTCGTGTTGCTCAGTCTCGTTCTTTCGGTTTCGGGCGAGCCGTTGAATGCGGTTCGCGTGGATGTTGCGGGGGCGTCGTTCGATCTCGTGACGATCCGGCCCGGCAGTTTCGCCATGGGCTCGGAAACGGGCGATGGTGACGAGCGGCCCGTGCATGAGGTGGCGATCCAGTACCGCTTCGATATGGGCCGGACGGAAGTGACCGTTGCGCAATTTCAGGCCTTCGTCGAGGCGACGGGCTACGAGACCGCGGCCGAACGCAAGGGCTCGGCATGGCATTACGCTGGGCCCGATCGCATGGGCTGGAAACGGGGGTTCCACTGGCGCGACCCGGGCTTGGCGCAGGGCGACGACCATCCCGTTGTTTGTATAAGTCACATGGACGCCACAGCGTTTTGCCGATGGCTGTCGCGCGAAAGCGGGCAGCGATTTCGCCTGCCGACGGAGGCGGAATGGGAGTACGTTTGTCGGGCCGGTACGTCCGGTGACTATGCAGGCAATGTCCGCGAGGTGGGCTGGTTCAACGCAACCAGCGATGGGAAGATCCATCCCGTCGCGCGCAGGACGCCGAACGCCTGGGGACTCTACGACATGCACGGCAATGTTTGGGAGTGGTGCGCCGACATGTATCACTGGGATTACCGAAATGCGCCAAGCGACGGCAGCGCCAATCGGATCTGCCATCTCCCGGCGCCGGCGGCGGCGCGGCGCGTCCTGCGCGGCGGTTCCTGGTGCCAGCCGGCGAAGCAGTGCCGCTCCTCGCATCGCTGTCCCGTTCCCGTCGCCCACCGGGCCACAGAGACGGGCTTTCGCATCGTTCGCTGCAATCGGCCGGCTGCGACGCAAAGCCCTGCGCCGGTGTCGGCTCGACGCGCGAGCCGACACGCCGGGCGGGACGGCGAGCATCCCGCCCGTGTCACGCTGACCGTCGGTGGTGTTCCGTTCGATTTCGTTCGCATCGACGGCGGCACATTCGAGATGGGAAGCCCGTTCCAATACGTCGATCGGTACAACTGGACCTACGAGATGCCCGTCCACGAGGTCGCGATCGACCACAGCTATTACCTGGCGACAACCGAGGTGACGCTTACGCAGTTTTCCTTGTTCGTCGAAGATACGGGTTACGTCACCGATGCTGAGAAGCAGGGCTGGGCTTATACGTGTGTGCCCGATGCGGCGTGGCACTACGAAGCTTTGGTCGACTGGCGTTTTCCCGGCTTCACGCAGAACGACGACGAGCCCGTGACGCATATCGGCTGGCACGATGCGGCGGCCTTTTGCCGATGGCTCAGCGAGAAGACGGGTCGTGACGTTCGGCTGCCCAGCGAAGCCGAATGGGAATACGCCTGTCGCGCCGGGACTACGGGCGACTACGCGGGCCATCTGAGCGAGATGGCCTGGTACCTGTGGAATTGCGACAGGATCAAGCACACCTACCCCGTAGCTCGAAAGAAGCCCAATGCCTGGGGCCTTTACGACATGCACGGCAGCGTCTGGGAATGGGTTGCGGACATCTGGCACGAGGAGGCCGACGGGGCTCCGACCAACGGCTCGGCCTGGATCGAGACGGATCGTTTCGATCCCATGGGCATCACGCGCGGCGGCTCCTTCGCCAGCCCACCGTGGTTGTGCCGCTCCTACATTCGTATGAAGACCCCGATGGGCCAGATGGTCCACTACAACAACGGCTTCCGCTTAGCCATGTCGGCGGATTGACGTCCCTGTCTCTCCCAATGCGCTCGCGCATCCGAACCGACTATTTCTGGCTCATCCGGTTTTGCGGTACTTCCGTGTTTCTTGGGGGCTCTGTTCCCAAAGCCCCGGCATTTGCCGCTTGGGACCAATGGCATGAAGAACGCCCCGGGTTTTCCCCTTGGCGCGAGCGTCCGTCGCCCCGGCGCGCCGGGACTGGCGTAAAGCGAAAAATGTCAGGGGGTCGGGGGCTGCATCCCTGGTCTTTGCCTGCTGTCGATCCCCAGTACCCGAAAACCGGATGAGCCCTATTTCTTATCCCGTTTGTCTAATTTCGTGAAGAAATCACGGAAGATGGGGTCGCGATGGATGAAATTGACCGCGCGGATCAGGTGCCGGGACCGGTCGACGCTGAACGTATAGTTGTCGGTGAGGATGGGGCTGTGCACGAGATCGGAGGGCAGCCACCGGCTGTTGACAAGCCAAGCGACGGCCGTCATGTCCCAGAGGACCTTGGACCATGCGAAGTGGTCCTTGCGATAGTCCTTGAAGATATCGAGCAGATAGTCGCCAATGGGGCCGCGACCGCCCACGTAGCGCTGCATCTCCGGGACCGTGGTCGTGAAGTGCGTGACGACCGGCGTGCAGGGCAGTTGCACCACGGGCATGCCGCTGTCGAAGATGACTCGTGAGGCCTTCAAATCCTGTCTGAGGTTGAACTCTCGCTGGTGCGGCCAGTTGTGGCCGTTGCCGCCCAGCCAGACCAGCACCATCTTGTCGATGATAGACGGATCGATCAGAACTGCATTGGCGACGTTGGTGATCGCCCCGACGGCGGCGACGTAGAGCGGGTCCTCCGGGCTGCACTTGCGGGCCCGAGCCACGAGATCCATCGCCGCCGGACTTTTCTCGGGACGCTTCGGATCGGCCAGATAACGAGAGCTGCCCTTGAAGGCAAATCCATCTGCCGGCTTGTCCAGCTTGCCCAGGATTCGCAGGATCTCCTCGTAGCTCTTCTCCATGCCGTCGCCGGGCCCGCTGGAGCGGCGATTGTGAAATGGGGCCGCATAGACGGCCTGCACATCCAGTTCCGGCGAGATCAGCGCGTAGACCAGGGCAAACTGATCGTCGATCTCGTTGTACGTATCGGTGTCGAGCACCATGCGCACCGGTCGCCGGTTCGGCTCCTGGAGCATCTCGATCCGGCGGCTCTCCGGAATCGTAGGGAACGATTGCCCAAAAAGCGTGGATGCCGTCACGGTCAGGCATATCAGCGATGCGGCGTTGAGAATCGTCTTCATCAGAATTCCTTTCATTCGTGACATCACTTCATGACGCTGTCACCGGCCCCGGATTCCATATCCGATTCCGGCGATTGTGATGATTCTACCGGCGCGGACGTGATGTTTCAACGGCGGACTGCTCGCCCGACGGCAAGGGCTTGACACGCGGGCGTGTCCCGGTGTAAATTACATGCGTGTCCGGTTGGAGAGCCAGGTATGCCGCTTTGGCATAATATTGCGGAAATGATGGACTACTACATCCCGCCCGTGCCCTCGGTCTATTGGATCGACATTACCCGCCGATGCAATCTTCGCTGTGTCATGTGTCCCCAATCGGCCGGGCTGCGCCACCCGCAGAGCGATATGTCGATGGCTATGTTCCGAGACATCATCGACGACGTAGGAGGAAACGAGCCTTTGGTGAAGCTCTATCTGTCCGGCGAGCCCCTGCTGCACGCGGACCTTTTCGATATGATTGCCTACGCCGGCGTGCGAGGCTGCCGGACCATGATCCACACCAACGCCACCATGCTTACCGCGGACGTTTCGGAAAAGCTCCTGCTCTCGTCCTTGACGTTTCTGTCGTTTTCCTTCGACGGCTGCTCGCCGGAGGTCTATGAGAAGCTGCGCCCGCCGGCCCGGTTCGACCGCGTCGAATCCAACATTTGCCGATTCCTGGAGCTGCGCCGGCAAAACGGCAAACGCGGTCCGCATACAACGATTGAGATCATTCGGATGCAGGAGACCCGGGACCGGCTGCCGGAGTTCATCGAGCGATGGCAGGGCAGCGGCGTCGATGACGTTCACGTGGCCGAGTATCTCACGTGGCCGGACGGCGTGAAAGACAAACGCGCCAATCCCCCGTCCGACGGCGAGGCCTATCAGCCCTGCGAGGCTCCGTTTCGCCACGGATGCGTCCTGTCCGACGGCACCGTCGTTCCCTGCTGCATGGACGTCAACGGCAGGCTGCCGCTCGGCAACGTCACCGAGAAGCCGTTCCGGGACATCTGGGTCGGCAACGGCTTTCGGCGTCTTCGCCTGCAAATGCTCACGGGCACCCTGTCGCCGACGTCCATCTGTTATCGTTGCGACAATACCTTTCGCGAAGCATAAGCGCGTAAAGCGTATTTCGTGAAGCGTGAAGCGAAGGGGCCTCCAAGATACGCTTCACGAGATACGCTTCATGTGTCGCGCGCATTGGTCTATTTGGGCTTTTCTTCGATGCGGGCCTTGGTGATGACCAGCTTTTCCTTAGGCGTGCCCGCTCGCGTGCCGGCGGCCTCCATCTTCTTGCAGTTATCCTGTCCGTCCACGACCTGGCCGAAGATGGTGTGCTTGCCGTCGAGCCAGGGGGTCGCCTTGAACGTGATGAAGAACTGGCTGCCGTCGGTGCCGGGGCCGGAGTTGGCCATGCTGAGCCGCCCGGGCTGATCGTGCTTGACGTTCGGATCGAACTCGCCGTCGTATTTGTACCCCGGGCCGCCCGTACCGGTTCCCAGCGGGCATCCGCCCTGGGCCATGAAGCCCGGAATCACGCGGTGGAAGGCTAGGCCGTCATAGAAGCCCTTCTTCGTCAGAAAGATCGTGCTGGTGACATGCATCGGGGCCACCTCGGGCATAAGCTTGATTTGAATGGGACCCTTGTTCGTTTCAAGGATCCAGAAGTAGTCCTTGTTTGCATCGAAGGTCATAAGTGCGGGTTTGGTGAGCTTGAGCTTCCACATGTTTTCCTCGCCTAACTTGGCCATCGCTTCTGCCTGTGCCTTCTTCTGGCGTTCGGCGTTCATCTTCTGCTGGAAGGCCATCATGATTTGCCTCTGTTGGTCCTGGCTGAAGGGCCCGGGTTTGCCGGCCAGGGCATCGCGAACGCCGCGTACGAGCGTTTCGACGTTGACCTCGACACCCTGTCGCTTGAGGCCGGCGACGAATTGCGTGCCGATGATATAGCTGACCTTGTCCACGTCCGTTTTGAAGTCAGACGCGGCGCTTGCGGTCGTTTCCTGTTTCGCTGTCTCTTCAGCCGCGACGGCGAGACCGGCCGCGAAAGCAAGCATTATGACGCCGCACAGGACAACCCGGCGTATCTGTCGGTTCATAGACACAATCGATACCTCCTAATTCGTGGTTCTACTTGAGCTTCTGCAAAACTCTTGTTCTAAGCATACAGCGTTTGACAAGGACCAGCAGGATACCGGGATGAACCGTCAGCGTCAAGGCGCAGTCTGGAGCTTGCCCTCCGGATGATGGCGCCTTACCGGGCAGCGGTAGGGTGCGTTTTCAACCCAGGCGGAAAGGCTTTCACACACGCCATCCGAATGATTGCGCTGTGCCGGGCAGGGGCCCGCGCCCCCAGGGCGTCGTCAGTATTCCTCGTTTCGTTCCCGGAGCCACTGCCGGCAGAATGCAGCCACGTCGCGGGCATCGACGATGCCGTCGTCGTTCAGGTCGGTCGGTGCGGGCAGGTCTTGCTGTCGCCAGTGCAGGGCAAAGCTTGCCCAATCGATGAAACTGACCCGCAGGTCGCCGTTGAAGTCGGCCGAAATCAGCGGCGCCGCGATGCAGGCCCAGACGTCGTACCCTCCGCTGTCGGGCTCCTGGTCTTCCCAGGCGGTGACGAACGCGCCGTCGTCGGTCATGGCTGCGGCGGGATACTGCTGTTTGCCGAGGACGTACGTGTTGACCTGGAGTGCGCCTCCGGCGGGGACGCCGTCGCGGCCGAAGCGCCGGGCGTGAATGTCCGTATTGAGGTTGGGATCGCTGGTTTCGTGCATCCAGACGATAACGAACTCGCCGGCCTCGTTCATGGCGGCACGCGGCCATTGCTGGGCGCCCTCGCAGGCAGTATTCACGAGAAACGGCTCGGTTAGTGGGGTGGCGTTGGGATCGTACAGTCGGGCGTGAATGTCGTCGTCTGACGCTCGGTTCGGGTCCCCGTCCCAGGCCACGACGAAGCGACCGCCGGCGCTCATGGCGATCGAGGGCCGGGTCATGGAACTGCAACCGATACGGCTGATTTCGAACGGGGTTGCCGCGGCAGTGCCGTTCGGCTCGAATCGCCTGCCGAAGACGGTTTTGCTGGTCCGGTCCTGCACCCAGGTTGCCACGAACCCGCCCTCGTCGTCCATGGCGACGTCGGGATATCGACAGTCGTAGCTGTCTTCGTCCACGACGAACGGCTCACCCAGGGCTGCGGCGTTGGGATCGAAGCAACGCGCGCACACCAGGGCGCGTCCCGCCTCGTCGGCCGGGCCGCGGCTCTCCCAGATGACGACAAACGCGCCGCGATCGTTGCCTGCGATGCGGGGAAAGAGTTGTCGCCCCGGCGTGTAGGAGTTGACGAGTCGTTGATCGCTGAGGGGCTGCCCGTTCGGGTCGAACCGGCGCAGGAAGATGTCCTCCTCGTTGGGCCCCGGGCCTTGCCAGACCACCAGGAATCCGCCTCGCCCGTCGGCGGCGACGTCCGGCTCGGTCTGGTTGCCCTCGCAAGTGACGTTCACCTGGAATTCCTCGGAATCGCCGATCGCGCCATCGAGGGACAAACGCCGGGCGATGATCTCGTTGGACCGCCCCGAGCTTGAGTAGTAGCTGCTCCAAACGGCGATGACGTCACCGGTGCCGGTCAAGGCCAGAGCCGGATTGGCCTGTGACCCGGTCGTGCGAACGTTGACCTGAAACTCCTCGCCCAGCGCGGAAAATGGTGCGCAGAGCACAAGCACAAACAAAAAACATCGCGTTTTCACGGGGGTAAACCTCCTCTCTCGAACCCATCGCTCGGTTTCGGATCCCTGAACACATGATGCTATGGTTCTCGCCTGTCCATAAACGGCCTCACTGCTCGTTGCGACATTCCGCGAGAAATTCCTGACTTCCTGCCCTGCATTATAACTTCCGCTGCGGATGCATCAACGAAAAAATGGGCGAGAAAGGCAAAAACTTTCGCCCCTGGTTTGGGAGCCGGGGAGAGGAATGTCCTGGTGTCGGCCGCGTCGAGTGAGATGTCGAGCCGGACGGAGGGGGCGATGTTGGGCCGGCGACCGTGGAACGCTACACGATCTTGTCGTCTTTCAGGACCGCCCATGCCTTGTGCGAGGCCGATCTGCCGGTAGCGGCCGGCTCGACGTTGACCTGGGCGATTGTGTAGCCCGGTTCGTTCTCGCACGCTCGCTTCCAGGCGTCGTAGAGACAGCCGAGGTAGACCGAATCGGCCTCCGCTCTGGCAAGCTGGTATGTGAGGGGGTGGTCCGTGTCGCTACGCAGCTCGTCCAGGGCACGTTTCTTGGCGGCTTCGACGTCCTGGGGAGACGACTCCAGGGTAATGCCGAACCGGGCGAGATGTTGCTGCAGTCCCTCGGTGTACCGGGCCCGCAAGTGCTCGCGGACCGCCTCGTGGCCCACGCGCGCCATCTCGTCCCAGCCCAGCTCGGGGAGATAGTCCTTGCACTGAAAGAAGAGACGCGTTTCGGCGATATCGGGAAGTGCGTGCTGAATCACTTCTTCCGGTGTGACGCCGAACGTGCCCGCCAGGCCGTACAGGGCTTGAAGATGGTCTTCGTCAATACGTATGGAAATCGCTCTTTTCTTCGTCATAGTCCGATCCTTTCGGCAATCGTCGCCGTGCCTGTTATAGCGGCTCTGCGGCGAAAAGCAATACCTGCGCTCAATAATTGGCGAGGGGTTGCGGGTCGTTGCCGCAGGCAGCGCATTCGGGCGTACGGTTGCCGGAGGGGGCGTTTCGGAACCCGGCGATGATATCGCTGAACGCGTCGGTCCCGTTGACGCTTCGTTCAAAAGGAAGCCGCGACGGGTGGGGCCTGACATGCGACTGTCGCGGCGGTCACTGCAAAACGGCGGCGTGGACCCGGTGCAGCGCGTGTCGCTTGATTGCATCTTCGACCCAGTCCGCGTTCTCTGCCTCGCAGCAGTACTCGCTGGGGTCGTGCGGGTCGTCCCAGTCGAGCGGGCCGGCCGCACCGATGATATGGCCGAACGTGTCATGCTCGATCGCGTACAAGTCGCCGTCTTTGTGCTGCCATAAAATCTTCATAAGCACCTCCAGTCAAAGTATAGGAAATGCGTCATGGCGAGGCCAAATCGGGCGGGGCTGTTTCGTGGTTATCATCTCGCGGGGGTTAGCAGATGACCGGTAGTTTCTGCTCCAGCACGGCGTAGTCGATGGTCTGAACCAGGGCGGGGCGGACCTCCCCGTCGCTGCACGTCCGCGAAGGGCGGTCGAGGCGGACCGATAACGAGCTCGCTCGAAAGCGCGTGACTTTCGGGTGGCGTTCCATCGCCTTCCGGTAGACCAGCGGGATCAGTTGCAGGGCCTGTCGTTTGTCGGCCATCTCGATCAGCAGGCAGTCCAGGGTTCCGTCGTCCGGGGCCGCGCCGGGCAGCATGGTCAGCCCGCCGAAGCGGGGGGCGTTGCCCACGAGCAGCACGGCGTACTCTCCGCGAAACGTTTGCCCGTCGGCGCTGATTTCCATGTTCCATCCCGCGTTCATCTTCCGCACGACCGTCAGCGCCGCCACGACGTAGCGCAACGAGCCGCGCAGGCCCGTCATGGAGTGGCTGACGGCCGCGACGTCGGAGAAGTATCCGAGGCAGGAAGCGCTGCAGAAATAGTGCGGGCCGGCCCGACCGACGTCTACATTCCTGACGCATCCCCGCACCACGGTCGCGCATGCCTGACGCACGTTCTGCGGGATGCCCAGGCTCTTGGAAAAGTCGTTCGACGAGCCGGTAGGGACGATACCCACCCGCGGCACGCGGCGATAGCCCGACGTGAAGATCCCGTTGACCACTTCGTTGAGCGTGCCGTCGCCGCCGATGACGACGATCGTCTCGGCCTTGCGTTCCATGGCGGCGGCCGCCAGCTCCCGGGCGTGACCGGCCTGCTCGCTAACGAGCGAGGCGAAGCGCAGTCCCCGCCGGCGCAGCACTTCCTGCGCCTGGCGGACCTTCGCTTTGCACGCCCGCCAGTTGGCGTTCTCGTTGGCGATGACGACGTTCGTTTCCACGGACGAAAGCACTTTCTCATGCGATTGACGACGGCCCTCCACTATACGCCGCGGCCAAGGCGCAATCAACGAAAGAGCTGTGCCCCGGGCGGTGCAAGGGCTAAGTGCACACGCCGTCGTCGTTGAACCATCCGCCGACGGGTGGCAGCGTCAAGTCCGGAGGACTTGGCGATGGTTCAACGCCCGGGGCCCGTATAGCGTCACACGCAGCAGACAAGTCCCCCATCGCCAAGCTGCCGCTTGACGATGCCACCCACATGCCAGAATATTTTGATAGACACGCGGTGCACCGTCACCGTCGTTCGACCGTCCGCCGGCCGAGGGCGAGACTCGTTCGTGAGGCTGGCCGAGCGTCTACTGGAGGTTGTCGTGTATCGTCTGGTAGACGCGTCTGGCTTTTTCGACCGACCCCACGGCGATGATGATTTTCGTCCTGTCTTTCGTGACCGCCAGAAGCTGGACCGTGATCTTTTTGTCCTGGGCGTCGCGGACGACGAGGTTGGCTTCGAGCTCGTCGGTGGTCTTCTGGACGATACTGAGCCCGAGGTCCGTCATGGCCTTATCCGCCGCCGCATAGACGGTCGCGATGTCGGCCGGTTCCTCTGTGGTCAGCTTGCCCCAGCGGTAGGTCGCGCTGCTCTGCGTGCCCGGATCGATGACCGTGGTCGAGCAGCCGATTCCGGCCGCAAGGATCGCTGCCAGCAGGAGGATCAGAGGAGTGCGTTTGTTCATGGTCATACTCCTTCCTTGGATTAGTGTTTTCACCCCAATTGGCTTTGACAATATGGAGAGTTTTCGTGTCAGTCAATGCCAAAAACCGGCGCAGGCTTCGCCAGGCCAGGGAATTGTCGGAAAACCCGTGTAACATCTCGTCGGTGGTGCCGTCTTATCTGCGGGGATACACTCTATCTACGAATTTGAAGAGGCCATTGGGAGAACGATCATGAACACTCCAAAACGCATTGCAGCGCTGTTGTTGTGGATGGGGGCGTTTCTTGTTGTTCTGGGGCCCCTGGAGGCGGCTGAGCCCGACGACGGTCCCTTGCGGGCCCGAGCCGCCCTGAACCCCGTGCGGTCGCAGGTTCTGCGCAGCCGGGTGAGCCGGCCGGTGACCGTTTTGTTCGTGGCGCCGGTAGGCACGATTGTCAAGAAAGGCGACCTGCTGGTCGAGCTGGATGCCTCGGATCTGACCGAGCAGAAACTCGAGCAAGAGATGCACATGAGCCAAGCCCGAGCCGAACTGGCGGCCGCCGAGGAGGCCTTTGGAGGGGGCCGGCAAGAGCGGACTGAGGGGCTTAAGATTGCCGAGCAGGCCCTTGCACTGGCGGAAATGGCGCTGAAGGGCTTTCTTGAGGGCCAGTACCCGCTTGAGTTGGCGCAGGCGGAGGCCGAGATGGTGCTCGCCAAGGAGAAGCTCGATGTGGCGGCTTCCCGGGCTTCATATGTGGAGAAGGTCGCTGAGGCCGGCGCGGAACGTGAGCTTGCGCTCAAGGAGGCCCGCGTGGAACGGCTGGAAAGCGAGCTGCAGGTCAAGGCGGAGAAAGACAGGATTCGATTTCTCAAAGACGTCCACCTTTGCCACAAGAAGGCCGAGCTGCAATTAGGGGTCAGCCGGCGGAAGCTGGAGTTGATTCATGCGAAGAACCAACTCTCCCGGGCGGCGCAGCAAAGCCGGATAGCGGTGGAAGCGGCCCGCGAGAGATACGAATTGGAACGGACGCGCTTGCAGCGCTTAAAAGAGCAAATTGGTGCTTGCCGGATCCGCGCACCGCAGGCGGGAACGCTCCGGTATTCGCATGAGACGTGGGGTCGTCGCGGCGAAACCACCTCGATCCGGCCCGGGATCGTCGTGTGCAATCGCCAGCCGCTTCTGGAGATCATGGACGCCGAGCATTTCAAGCTGCAAGTGCCCGTTAGTGCGGACGTTGCCCGCCGGGTCGAAACGGGTGAGAAGGTGACGGTACGCGTCGATGCGGTGCCCAGCCGAACATACGAAGGGCGCGTCGCTGAAGTCGGCCCTCTGCCGCGTCCGCGCGGCTCGGCCCGAAACCTGATCGTTGTCCACCTGGACGATTCCAGCGGAGACCTCAGAGTCGGTATGAGCGCGATGCTCGAGTTCGAAGACTAACGAATCGCCGGAGTTTGCGTGGGACGCCAGGGATTCTGGTTGTCGGCTTTGGGTTGGAGGAACTTGGCATCGACCTGCTGGTACCAGGCGTGGAGCCGGGTGCGCATTTCCTCGACCCGTTGCGGGTATTGGTCGGCGAGGTCCTCGCGTTCGCCGATATCCAGCGCGAGATTGTAGAGGTGAACGCGTCCGTCCTCGAAGCGTTCGACGAGCTTCCAGTCGCCCATGCGAACGGCGCCGCCGGGGAAACCGCCCTGGTTGGAGTAGTGCGGGTAATGCCAGTAGATGGCGTCGCGCTCGATACGAGTGCCGCCGGCCAGCAGAGGCACGAGGGAGACGCCGTCGGCGTGCTGATCGTATTTGAGAGGCAGCCCGGCCATATCGAGGATGGTCGGGTAGAAGTCGGTGCTGATGACCGGGACGTCCGAGGCCGAGCCGGGTTCGGTCACGCCGGGCCAGCGGATCAGGAAGGGCTCGCGGATGCCGCCCTCATAGAGCCAGCCCTTGCCGCCGCGCAGCGGGCAATTCGACGTCGGCGAGCCCTCGCTGGTGGAGAGGCCCCCGTTGTCGGACATGAGAAAAACGGCGGTGCGGTCGTCGATACCCAGTGCCTCGAGCTTGTCGAGCACCCGGCCGATCTGCTCGTCCATGGCCTCGACCATGGCCGCGTAAACGGCGTGGCATTGCCGGATGCGGACCTGGCGTTCCTTACCGCCCGGCCAGACCTGCTCTTCCGGGCCGAACTCGCTCTCCTGCTCGTCCAGCACGCGCTGACGTTTGGCCTTGTATTTCTCGACCAGGTCTTCCCGGCCCTGCAAGGGCGTGTGCACCGAATAGAACGCGAGATAGAGCAGGAAGGGGTCGTCCTTGTACTGGTCCAGGATTTTGATGGATTCATCGGTCAGGATTTTGGGCAGGTGGGCGCCCTTGGGGTAGTCGCCGAGCCGGGGATTGTCGAAGGGAGCGAAATACCCGCCGCGGGGCGAGCCGACCGCCCAGCCGCCGACGTTGATATCGAATCCCTGATGTTCCGGCCAGTATTTCTCGTCTTTGCCCAGGTGCCACTTGCCCAGAAACGCGGTTTTGTAGCCGTGCTCCTTCAACGCCTCGGCCAGGGTGACTTCCCCCAACGGCATCTCGTCGTTGAGCGGGGCGGGATTGTATCGGCCGGACCGCTTGCCGCTGAACCAGTTGGTGGCGTCGTGGCGGGAGGGATACTTTCCCGTCATGATGCTGAAACGCGTGGGACTGCAGACGGGGTTGGCAGCGTAGCCGTTGGTGAAGTTCATGCCGGACCGCGCCAGACGGTCGAGGTTGGGCGTCTCATAGAAGCAGTGCGAATTGTTGGCCCCGAGGTCGGCCCACCCGAAGTCATCGATGAGCAGGAAGACAAAATTGAGCGGTTCGCTTCGTCCTCCGGCGGCTCGCAAGAAGCTCGTCGGGGTCAACGTTGCAGCGGTAAGCCCGCCCAGCAGGCCCTTCAGGAATGCGCGTCGATCGGGTTGGTGACTCATCGTTCGTCTCCTCATCGTATCCGGTTTCGATCGCTGCCCGTGCGCCGGCGCAGCACCAGTATTAGAATAGCAGAGAATCCCAGTCGGTGTGAAGGCCTTTTTGCCCGGCGGTGACGGATTGTGTCTGGGCAGGTTTTAGGGCATCATTGTCTTGGATTCTGGACAACTACGGGTGGCAGCGTCAAGTCCGAAGGACTTGGCGATGGCTCAACGTCCGGGGCTTGTGTAGGACCACACACAACAGACAAGTCCCCCATCGCCAAGCTGGCGCTTGACGCTGCCACCCGCACGCCAGAATATTTTCACGGACACTGGCAGATTTCCCGGGTTGCCGCCGGCCTTTTGACCCTGGGTCGTGACGACAGGGCGGGCCGGGATTTGTTTAGGGTTGATAAGCCGGCGCCGGGAGGCTACTATGGTTATCGGCCTGGAGCGTGGTTTTAACGAACCGGTGGGGCGGGGACGGCCGTATGGAAAGGGAGCCGGTGCTGTCCGGCCCAATGGTGACTGATGCAGATACGAAGGAAACGACGTATTTGAGTTTGTGAAAGGAACGAGTCCCATGGATAAACATGCCCAAGATTCCCACGACGTACATCACGGCTACAGTCGCCGTCGGTTCATCACAACGACCCTGGCCGGCGCCGGTGCCCTGGCGGCCCATCCGCGCTGGTTGGCGGGGGCGGGAGCCGCGACATCGGCCGGGCCGTGCCGCGCCAGCGAGATTGTGACCCTTGGTCGCACCGGTATCAAGGCCTCGCGCCTTGCCCAGGGGACCGGGTTTAACGGTGGGGGACGTTCCTCGGCCCACACCCGGCTCGGCGAGAAGGCTTTTACGAAGCTCGTGCGACACAGCCTGGATCAAGGCCTGGCCTTCCTGGACGCTGCGGATCTGTACGGATCGCATCGTTATCTCCGCACGGCCCTGGACGGGGTCTCGCGCGACAAGTACATCCTCCTGAGCAAGATCTGGCCGCGGCAAGCCTACTGGAATATGCCTTCGGGCGGAGCCGTCGAGGAGGTGAACCGGTTTCGCAAGGAGCTGAAGTCGGACGTGATCGACATTTGCCTGATCCACTGCATGACGAATTCCAACTGGCCGCAAGAATATGAGCGGATTCGCGACGAGCTGGACGAGATGAAGCAGAAGGGAGCCGTCCGCGCCGTGGGTGTTTCCTGTCACGATCTCGGCGCCGTGAAGACGGCGTGTTCCCATCCCTGGGTGGACGTGGTTTTGGCGCGGATCAACAACGTGGGCAAAAAGGCCGCGATGGATGCCTCGCCGGAGGAGGTTGCCCCGGTCCTCAAGCAGGCGCGGGCCAACGGCAAGGTGATCCTGGGTATGAAGATCTTCGGCGCCGGCAAGCTGACGCAGCCCCGGCAGAAGGACGCCTCCCTGAAGTTCGTCTTCGACAACAATCTGGTGGATGCCATCACCGTCGGGATGTTGAGTCCGACGCAGGTCGATGACACCATCAGCCGGATCAACAAGGCCATGAAGGCCTAACCTCCCCAGCACAAAGGCGGCAGGCACCCCGCCTCGCATACGTAATCGTCCCGCGCCGGAGCATCACGGTCCGGCGCGGGAGGTGCACGCGGGTTTCTATTTCTTCTTCGGGATCACCGGTGCAGTATTCTCCTCAGTGGTGATGCCGGGCGGCAACTCCAGGATGCGGACGTTGCGGAAGTGGATTTCCGCGCCCTCGGACTCCAGGCAGATGTAGCCCTTCTTGACCGACGCTTTGCTGATGCCGTTGACGAATTTGCCGTTGACGGACAGCTTGATGACGCCGTCGACGCAGACGATGGTGTAGCGATTCCACTGCCCCTTGCCCTTGCAGCGTTTCTCGGCCGATTTGCTGCGGACGCCGCGCGGGTTGTCGGGCACGGTCGTCAGGCCCCCGGTGCCGAAGACCTCGCCGTGGACGTAGGCGTCGGTGCGGTTGTGCTGCACGGACCACTCGAGCTCGAGGATTTGCACCTCGACGCCCTTGGGCAGCCGTTTGCCTTCGGGCGGGACGCCTTCGCTCCAGACGAAGACGCCGGAGTTGCCGCCGGCCTCCATGTGCATCCATTCGACCTGCAAGACGAAATTCTCGTACTGCCGCTCGGTGCGGAGGACGCCGATGGGGTGCCCGGTGCAGATGATCGTTCCGTCCCGGACGGTCCAGGTGTCGTCGGCCGTGTTTACGTTGACCCAGCCGGAAAGATCCTTGCCGTTGAAAAGGTCGCGGAACTGCGGCGGTTCGGCCGCGCGTGCACAGAGGGTTCCGCCAAGCGATACTGCTGCGATACACATCAAGATTGTCGTCTGTTTCTTCACGGCTGTTTCTCCATTTTAGTGTTTCGGTTTTGGATTTGTCTTTCTGCGGGTTCGTGCCCCAATGCGCTTCGATGCTTGGCGGTCACCTCGATAAGCTGTTCCGGCGATTCGAAGGGCACGTACATCGCGCCCATGACGAAGCGGTAGCGTTTTCCCACTTCGTAGCGGCCGATGAACCACTGGAAGTCCCACGCGGGATTTCCCCGGCCGCCGCCGGAAGGGGACTGGCTCAAGCGCACCTTGTCTTGCGGTCGGAACATCAGCACCAGGGCCATCGGGCCGCTGACGCCGTAGTACCACGGTTCGCTGTACCGGTGCTTCGAACGATTGAACACGAGGGTCAGCGGGAATTCGGTGTCGTGCGGGAAGTTGCGATCGTCATCGACGGACAGATGCGTGGGTCGCGTTCCGTGTGCGGGCGTCACGCCTCGAATCCACGTTGTCGCGCCGCGGGTGTCGTCGGCCGGATGGCCAAGGAAGTGAATGTCCAATGACTCGGGCTGGTGGATGTAGCTGGCGAAAAAGAGCCCGATGTAGCCGTTCTTGAAGGTCCGCGCGTGCGGCACGCACTCCAGCGTCATCTCAACGGCGCCGTCGTCAAGCATTTCGTATCGCAGCCAGCTCTCCAGCTTCCAGTGCGGTGTGGGCCGCTGGTGGAGTTCGGCGGTGTGCGGACCGACCCGCCGGATGGTCATCGGAGCCCGTCGCGGCTCGAAGAGAATGTCTCTCGGCTGAACCGTTCCGTCATGGATGTGCTCGAAATTGAGCCCGGCATACAGCGGGACGAACAGATTGTCGCTTCGCCGGCGGTGCGTCAGTGACGCCAGACCGCTGTACCCGCCGCGATGTCCGGCCAATACCTCATCATCGACCGCCTCGTTATTGACGATCACCGCCCGGACGTTGCCGCGCTCCAGCACCACGTACGGCTTTTCCGCAGCGGCGGCGCCATTGGCGACCTGACCGGCCGGCAACGTAACGAGCAAGAACAACAGACCAACACACACGGAAGGGCAGCTTCTGTTCGTGTCTTTCATGTCGAGTCCTCGTCGGTCGGCGAATCGATCTTTCACCGCTGGAGACATTGGCCACGGTCCGATGAGCTATTATATTCCGGGACGCCTGGGCCGGGCAAGGACTCCCTTTATCTATCGGCGCAGGAATCTTTCTAAGGTTCGCGCCGTCAGGGGGATGACGTCGCAGGAATCCATCTGAAAGCGTCCCTGGTCCTGGTCGGCCTTGTCGGTGGGGGCGTAGTCCAGCTTGCAGATATACACGCCGACGTCTCTGGCCTTGTGTCGCACCGCCGGAGGCCAGAACAAGTCCTCCCGCAGCGCCAGTTGCTCTCCGACCGCCTCGGTGGCGCGTCCGGAAAAGCCGAAGACAGCCAGGGCCGTCATCTTGCGGCGATGGTCCTTCAGCGAGATGACGATTCCCACGTCTTTGGCGTCCGGCGCCCACGGGCACGTGACCCAGTTGCCCCGCTCGTTGAGATAGTGCAGGCCCGGTTTGTCGCTGTCCTTGCGGCGGAACGGGTTTTGGCGTCCGCCAAAACAGCTCGGCGTGTTCTGGTCGCTCTGGCGGTAGACGCTGAAGAACGGGACGGACGGTTCCCCGGTGCCGGTGACAAAGGGCCGGCAGTCGAAGAGATCGGCCACGAAGAACTCCAGCAGATAGTTGACGCGCTGGCTTCCGACGAGAATGGTGGTGCCGGGCTGGATGTCCTGCTGCATCTTCTCGAACACTTCCTTGGTCCTTCGCAGGTCTTCCTCCAGGAGTCGCGTATCCACGATCGGATCGGCGGGAGAATAGCGAAATGGCAGGTACTGAAGCCGCAGGCGGGGCGGCGCCGGACCGCCCTCGGTCCCGGTCGAGAGCCGCTGGAGAATCCGGGACGCCACGGCGGAATCACGCCGCGAAATCCATCGCCAGATGACTTCGCCTTCCGTCAACGGCTGATACTCCCCGAGGTAGATGGTCACCTCTCCGCCTTGCCGCGCGATGGCGTTCCAGAGCGCCGCCCGGCCCGAACCGAGCAGCGCCCCGGGAAGATCGTCCGAGGGGACGCCGTTCTTCGTGAGCCAGTTGCACAGCCGGCCCAGCAGCGTCAGGTTCACGCTGGGAGCGCGGTTGTTGTAGAGCCTGGCGATCGTGTGGCGGTTGACCCCGGCGGCGGCGGCAATCTCCCCGATGACCCCGTGATGGTCCAACCCGTGTTGGCTCAGCAATTCCTTCAGCCGGATTTCCACCTGCATATGTTCTGCTCCCTGTGGATTTGGCGACCGCGCTTAACGCGACCTCTTGATTTGGTCATTTTTTTATACTTTTATTGTGGTAGCGGCCTGTGGCAAATGGCACTAAAAACGGCCGTTTCCCCCTGCCTTGGATAGCGAGCCGTGCTGGCCGGTTCAGGGCTCAACCTTACCCTATTGACTTTACACCCCGGTTTTTTGTACGCTCGATGCACGCTTTGTCGTGCGTGGTCGATACAAAATGTTCTGCCATATTAACATATTTGGATGTCGATGGTAGATCGAAATCACGAAGTATTCTACCGAGGTTCGCATTTGTTCGCGTCCCGTCTCTTGGCTTTTTGTGTCCGGTTTGGTCCCGCCGTTTCTCGGCTTTGTTGTTTGAAGGGGGCTTCGCCGGCGCGCCACCGTGGTCTTCTGCATGTTGCCTCAAGAGGAGTTTGTCATGCGATCTTTCTGTCCCCGCCAGGCCGCGTTACGCCTTGAGCGCGCTCCCTGGAGGTCGTCGACGACCGAGGCGGCTCTGTCTTTGCTGCAGCAGGGTCCCTCCGATGCCGGCTTGCTGCGTCATCTGAGGTCTCCGCAGGTTGCGCCTGCGGCCTTGGAATTGCTCAGCGCCTCGCAGACGGATTCCGAGGCGGTCTTTGACGTGGTCCGGGATTCGATTCGAGGCAGCGTGTCTCTAAGCTGGTCCCTGGTTGAGAGTCTCAATCGCCTGCCCTGGTATAACGGCATCCGTGCCTTTCTAAGCCTGCCGGAGCCGCCGGTGTCCTCGCCCTCGGCCTATTGTTTCTACATGCTGGCTCGCAACAAGGTGTTCATTCCGACGGACGTTTGCGGCGAACTGTACGATCATTACTTTCACGGCCTCTGGCGCATGCTGTCCGTGGCCAAGTCCGAGAACTGGCGCGACTTGCATCCCTCGGTTCTGGCGGTGGTGAATTTGCTGCGCACCCATCTGGAGAAGCCGGATCCGGATGCGTTCGTGGTTTACTTCTCCGCCTTGCTGCTGGGGCGGATCGACTGCGTCTCTTCGACCGTTGGGGCTCTTCGGTGCCGGGTCGCGGGTTCGTGCGATGCGCCGATACGAGTGGTGGCGGCGCTGACGCTGCTGCATCTCAATGCGGCCGATCTCGAAAAGCTGCTTCGGGAGTTGGCCTGCGGCGACGAGCAATGTCGCGCGGCGATGAATACTCTCGTCAACCTGGCCGCGTCGCGCGGCAATGACGAGGGACGTTCCGATTCCCAGCTATCCTACGGTTGAGCCGCTCTACCCCACGAGCCATCCAATCCACCGCTGCCCGTGTAAACGAGTGGTCTCCCTCGAAGCCGAACACAACTGCGCGACAAAGCATCTGGATCGTGGGACTGGGTAACGTTGCAGCGCGCAGTGATTCACTCCTTTGCCGTCAGTAGATTCTTCACTGCCTCGATGAACAACTGCGCTGCCTCAACTGCCTGCCGTGCGTCCTCCTGCGGGACATGAACGGTCATCCCGTAATCGCCGATGTCACGAAGCTCAAAGAGCCAGTTCAGATTCTTTCCGTGTCTTTGCGACAAAATGCCTGTCCTCACGAAATGCTTGTGGATCGCCGCGATGATTCCACTGTGCTTGCTGAATTCCCGCTCCCTGCTGAGAAGCAATGCAGTTGCTGCGTAAAAAGCCGCGTAGTAAGCCCGCGACGCCGCGAAATCAAAGTATCCCCTGGCCGCAAGCTCGGCTGCTGCTTTCCGGGACGATTCGGCGCGCTCTATGTTTGCCCGGATTTCGTCGGCGAACCGGAATGTTATATCGCCAGCCCCCGGTGCTTGACATTGCGGTAGAGTTGAATCGTACCTTTCTCGAAGTCGGTCGAGCGGGCAACCTTGGCTGATATCACACGCTCGATCTCAAGCTGCACGGGATAGAGTAGATCGACGATGCGCCGCAGCTCTGTCGCGTGTTCGAGAGGGCCTTGCAGGACAACGAGAAGATCGATGTCGCTTTGTGCGTCCGCCGTACCTTGCGCCGTGGAGCCGTAAACAACCACTTGTTCCAGTTGAGCCCCGTAATGACGAAGCAGGAGCTCCCGACACCGTCGCAAGATTTGCATGGTTTCCTTCGTCATCTGAAACTCCGACCTTGTATTCTCCGGCATCATTATACTCACGTTTTGTGGACTCGGGCAAGTCGGAAGTGGTTTCCGGTCTTCGGCGTGGTGGACGGGGTGCGTTGGCGGCGGTATCATAAAGAATTCGCGAATGAGTGCAGTGCAGTCTATGTGATTCTGGTACGAGGAGTTTTTCATGCGATGTCGAACGGTCTTTGCGATACTCACTGTGATTCTGGCCTGGTGTGCGTGCGCCGGCGGCGCCGAAGATGGGGCGATGGCGGGGCGTTCGGAGGTCGATCCGCGGGTGCGGCGGTACATTCGGCCAAGCCGGATCGTCTGGCACAGCGACGGCAAGACCGTCGAGAACGCCGAGGCGCTTCTGGAGAAACGCACGGGACAGGTCACGCTGGGGGCGCACGAGCCGTGCGTTTTGCGCAACGAAGGCAAAGGGGCGGGCGTCCTGCTCGACTTCGGCAAGGAGCTGCACGGCGGCGTCCAGATCATGGTTTGGCATACGACCGACAACAAGCCGGTGCGTCTGCGCGTGCGCTTCGGCGAGTCGGTCAGTGAGGCGATGAGCGACGTCGGCGGGGCCAAGAATGCCACGAACGACCACGCCGTCCGCGACCAGACGTGCCTGGTCCCGTGGCTCGGCACGCACGAGATCGGCAATACCGGGTTTCGCTTCGTGCGGATCGACGTGGCCGAGCCGGACACCTTCGTGCAACTCAAGGCGGTGCGGGCCGTGTTTGTCTATCGGCCGCTGGAGTACAAGGGCGCGTTTCGCTGCAGCGACGAACGCTTGAACCGCATCTGGGAAACCGGGGCCTACACGGTGCACCTGAACATGCAGGACTATCTCTGGGACGGTATCAAGCGCGATCGCCTGGTGTGGATCGGCGACATGCACCCGGAGACGATGACGATCCTCTCGGTGTTCGGGGGACACGACATCATCCCGGCCAGCCTCGATCTGATTCGCGGCGAGACGCCTCTGCCCAAGTGGATGAACGGGATCAGCTCCTACTCGATGTGGTGGGTGCTGATTCATCACGCGTGGTACAACTATGCGGCCGACCGCGCGTATCTCGACCAGCAGAAGGTTTATCTGACGGGGTTGCTGGAGCAGCTCGCGCGCTGCGTCGGACCGGACGGCCGGGAGAAGCTGCCGGCCATGCGTTTCCTGGACTGGCCCTCGCGGGCGAACGCGAAGGCTACACACGCCGGGCTGCACGCGCTGCTGGTGATGACGCTGGAGGCGGGCGCGGAGTTGTGCGACGTGCTTTCCGAGCCGGCCGTGGCGCGCCGCTGCCGCGACGCAGTGACACGGCTGCGCGAATACACCCCCGATCCGGCGCGCAGCAAACAGGCCGCCGCGTTGATCGCCCTGGCGGGGCTCGAAGACGCCGCGAAGCTCAATCGCGAGGTGATGGCCATCGACGGCGCCAAGCGCATGTCCACTTTCTACGGCTACTACGTCCTGCAGGCTCGCGCCAAGGCCGGCGATTATCAGGGCTGCCTCGACTGCATTCGCCAGTACTGGGGCGCCATGCTCGATTTAGGCGCCACCACGTTCTGGGAGGACTTCGACTTAGAGTGGACCGAGAACGCCGGTCGCATCGACGAGCTGGTCCCGCCGGGCAAGAAGGACATCCACGGCGACTTCGGCAACTACTGCTACAAGGGCTTTCGCCACAGTCTCTGTCACGGCTGGGCCTCCGGTCCCACCGCCTGGCTCAGCGAGC
>Ga0272441_10003084_pt1 | contig 32519 bp, 32 predicted proteins | sample SSMProp6N_FD_193582 | JGI IMG/M metagenome (GOLD analysis project Ga0272441, IMG submission 193582) | Marine sediment archaeal communities from Little Sippewissett salt marsh, Falmouth, MA, United States - SSM-Prop-6N | ecosystem: Environmental > Aquatic > Marine > Wetlands > Sediment ... | reverse complement strand
AAATATGTGCATATCTGTGTTTCGGGAAAATACGCCTTTTTTTCCTGGTATATTATTTTTTCATTAAAGGTTATTTGGTTCTTTATAAGGTCCGGAGGCTTTGATGTTATACACGGTATTGCCAGCCGCTCTTTATTCGCGTATCTCGTACATGCCATAGGGTGGCTGACGAGGACGCCCATAGTGTATTCGGTCTTATCGCCCGCCGATCGGGTCATAAGATTTCCGGGAATAAAACATAGGATAATATGTGTAAGTAAAAATGTGAAAAATAATCAGGCGGGTTCCGGCAGGGTTATCCCACCGGGCATTGATCTGAAAAAATTTAGTGCGGCCCGGGCTGATCCCTTGCGCAAGACCGGCCGTGTCGTGGTCGGGACCATGGGGGTGGCGACATCTTATCGGAACACATCTTGTTTTATAAAGGCCATACCTATAATCTTAAGAGAATTTCCAAATGTGTATTTCGCGGCCGCCATAAAACCTGTTTGCGGAGACGACACACCTCTCTTGGCCAAGAGTTATGCTGATATCCGTAATTTTATTATCAAAAAAGGTTTAGAAAGCCGTGTAAGGATATTTGGAAAGGTGGACGCGCCGCGATTTCTTAATTCCATAGATATATTCGTATATCCCATGAGAACGACACGGGGCTCTATAGATCCGCCTATCGCGTTAATAGAGGCCCTGGCCTCAGGGTGCTGTACCGTATCGTCAGAGATAGACGGAATACCGGAATTGATTAAGGACATGGAAAACGGATTGTTGGTTAAGGATAATGAAACCGATAAACCCATGGCTTACGCGCGTGAGGTTGTGAAATTGTTGCAGGATGAGACTTTATCGCGGAATATAAGCAGTAGAGGCGTAAAGAGCGTTGAGGGATATGACGTAGAGAAAATAACGCCGGAAATACTTAAGGTTTACGAAGAAGTAAGAAGACAAAAGAGGTGATCCTTTGCCCGGAGCTATCATTGGAATTGTCGGCTCAGACGCCAGCGGTAAAACCACACAGGCCGGTTTATTAGTCGATGCGTTGAGAAAAAACGGCCATCGGGCGGTATATGTCAGGCCGGTGTTCCTGCTCATTGATATTATGGCGCCGGGTAGACTTAAAGGCAGGTCAATAATAAGCCCCAGAAGGATCAGGGCCCACGGGGATAATAGTGACGGCAAGAAATTACTATGTCTCTTGATCAGTCCGATCGGGTTGGTTTATTCGTATCTCACATATTTATGCCTGAGGTTGTACAGTTTAACAGGCGTAAACATTGTTTGCGACAGATATTTTTTTCAATTATTTTATGACCTGTTAGGGAAATCAGGCATAAGGGCCTCACAATATTTTCCGAGGCCGGATCTCTTGTTCTATTTGGACGCTGAGGTCGATACCATAGCCTCTAGATTGACAGGCGCTGATAAGTCTGTGGGCCGGGACTATTACAGGGAGGTTATCGGTTATTTTAGGCTCTTATGCGAAAAAATCCCTTTTGTGCGGATAGACGCTTCACTCGGGAAAGAAGCGGTCTCTCTATCTATCGCGGACACCGTGCGTAACATAAAAAATATCCGAAAAATGAAAAATACGCGAAACAAAGAACAGCTCAAATTTTTACTCTCCCTTGCGGATCCAGGATATAAGTATGATAAGAACTCTCTCGGAGATATCCCTTGGCGTAATATAGCGGGGCTGGCAAAACGGAACGGGTTATATACGTGTCTTTTGAAAAAAACGGGATCCATGGGGATAACGTCAGCCGGGATCGAAAATGACAACAGGCGATGTCTGAAGGATATGGAGAGATTTGCCAATACCATCAATATCCTAAATGTAACTTGCCGCAGATTGGGAATAAGGTACGCTTTGATAAAATCATGCGAGTCTATACCTCACATACCGAGGGATGTGGATATTTTCATGGAAGAGGATGCCGTGAAACCACTTGTGGAAATGCTTCAAAAACAGGGGATGCGCCTCCGCGCCGAAGTATATGAGACCGCGATAAAGCTCGATGGCGAATATTACAAGATAGACATTTATGTGGCCATTAATTATTTTTCAAAAAACTGGATAGCCAATGAATTTATCTGGGGCCATACGGCTGATAAAAGGCTTTTTGATGTCGCATACCCGGGGTTGGACGATGAGGCAGGGTTTCTTGTGGTGTTGATCCATTCCCTGTTCGGCCATAGAAGGATCACCCTTTTGGATTTTTTACATCTATGTAACCTCAATAAGCGCATGAATGTTAATGCGGTCAGAAAGCATGCCTCAGATATGAAATGGCTTAACGGATTTGACGCGGTCATTCAAAAGTTGGATCAGATCAAGGATATGATCTATAATAGTAAAGATATGGTATCCTTCCCTTATCTCTATGAGAGGGATCTTATATTGGGGATATTAAGGGATTCGGGTATCAAAAGAAATATTTTTATAGACCTGTCTCTTATCATGGACAGTTTTGTGCACAGGATAGAGGATACACGTTTAGTACAGGCGCTCAGACGCGTCAGGCCTGCCAGGAACCTGGCAAACAGGCTTCTGGCGGCGCCAAGGGTCAAAAGGGGTGATGAGAAAAGATGAGGAAGACGGTACCTCCGAAAAAAAATAAGAAAGTTCTAAATACCATACTTTTAGGCATCGCCGGTGTATCTATTATATTCTGGATATTCTATTATGCCGACATCTCATTGCCGCAATTCATCTCTTTAATAGCACAGTCAAATCCCGTATTTGTCGCGGGGATCCTTATAATAAGCGCGTTAATGATAGGGCTATCGGCCATGAAATGGCGGTTGATCGTCAGGGATGTGATAGGCCTTAAGGATTGTCCGCTGTCATTTTTCTATTACTATACGGCATTGGGGGTCATATCAGGATATATAGTGCCCCAAACCATAGGCATAATGGGTACCAGGAGCCTGTCTCTGACCATGGTCAAGAAAGCGCCCGTAAAAAAAGCCATGTATACGGTGCTTCTGGACCAGTTATTTGATTGGTTCATTTTGGCCCTTATCCTTATCCCTTCAATGCTTTTTCTGTCCAAGATAGTTGCGTTGAAGCTAGCTTTATGTATGGCCGGCCTGGTAATTTTGGCGGGGTCCGCAATATTTCATATGTATAACCTAAAATTATTATCGTTAATGATATCCCTTTACAGGTCCGCGATGAGGCTGTTTTCGTCAATACCTTTTTTGAGAGGTTTTATTATAGATAAAAATGTCAGAGATGAGCATATGGATTATCAGATATCTAAGACTACCGCTTCAAAGTTATTGATATTGGCCCTGATAAAATTTTTTGCTTCCACGATAAGGGCATATCTGGTTGTTCTTGCTATCGGCGTTAACATAGGACTTCCGGTGTTATTGTTGTGTATGCCGGTGGCTCAGATGGCTTTGTTGCTGGGAATAACCCCGGCCAGCCTGGGCGTTACTGAATTGGGGTGGTTGGCGGCGCTTTTACTTTCCGGCGTGAGTAAGTTTGAGGCCGTTGGGTTTCTGGCGAGCCTTAGGATATTCAGCACATTTTCTTTTTTAACAGCGGCATTATTCAGCCACGTTCATTTTGTGATATTTAAGGGTTTTAAGGGACAAGAAGGCAAGGAGTATTCGTATGAGGCTTAAGGAAAAGGCCCCCGGCGGGATCTCGGGCAGATCTACCAGGAACGCCTTAAATTTTATTCTTACTAAGCAGAGGCCGTATTTAAAACCGTGTTATTTCAGGGTATTGCCCAATTTTATTTTGCACAGGACAGCGGACCTGATAGAAAGGGTAACCCCAAAAAAATTTATAAGGCGAAAGTTCGTCAAACCACTTGCCGCTAATCTTCAAATCAACCGTATATGCAATCTGCGATGCCCGTTCTGTTTTTTTAACATCAATAACCGGAATAAACAGGACCATGATAAGTATAATGTTACGCCCGATAAGTTCAAAGAGATACTTTCGCGCCCGCTATTGAGCTCATTGATCCGGTTTGGCATCACGGGCGGAGAGCCGTTTTTGAATGAACACGTTTTCGATTTTATAGCCGAGGCAAAAAAAAGAATACCTATAGTTACGGTGAATACGAATTTTTCTTTGGCCCCGAGCGTCATTAATGACCTTAACAGTTCGGCGCTAAGCGCGATAAATATTTCTTTTTACGATGAGAACGAGAAAACAGTCCGGGAGTACGCGGGCAGGATATCCAAAAATATATTCAAAAGGCTTTCATTCCTAATAATAGAAGAGGGCAACAGCTTTCATCGTGTCGGCAGGATGTATGAGGTGGCCAGGATGGCGGTTGAGATGGGTTTTCAAAGCCTGTATTTTCAGGATTATCTAAAACCTTTGGAAAGCGGCCGGGAACATGCCTCCTCCGGAAAAAAAGATCACGGTTCATCACTGATAGACAGTATCAGAGAAGAAAGAAAAAAGATAGAAGAGAAGTTTTCCGGGCGCATAGACATTGTCTGGCCGGCTATCGTGGATGGGGCCCTTAAAAAGGCTTCTTCGCCTAAATGCCGCCAGCCGGATATTCAGATCGGCCTGGATGGGCTCGGGAACCTGGCGCCATGCTGCGCGGTGAACCGCTCCGCTGTTTTCGGGAATATATTTTCTGATGACACTTGGAACTCCGATTATTTTTTGCGTATACGCAAAGGTCTTAAAGTGCCGGGGCAGGAAGTGGCGGATGTTTGTGAACATTGTGATTTTCTTTACCTGAATTTACAGGATCGCTAGATATACCTTAGAGAGGGGCCGATGAAAGCCTTTTTGTTGACAGCGGGTACGGCAACGAGATTGAGGCCGTTGACCGATAGTATCCCGAAATGCCTTTTACCTGTAAACGGCGTCCCGCTTTTGGAGATCTGGGTGGAAACGTTCAACAAATACGGGATAAGCGAGGTTATGATGAATTATCATCATTTGCCGGAACAGGTGGAAAGATATTTTGACGGCAGCACAATAGGTAAATCTGTCAGGAAGGTATACGAAAGTAAATTGCTCGGTACGGCAGGCACCGTATTCTCCCTGAGAAAGTTTGTCGAAAATGAGAAATATTTTTTTATTGTTTACGGGGACAATCTGACCAACATGGACTTATCGAGAATGCTTGATTTCCATAAGAGGTCAAAAAGCATATTTACCATGGGGCTATTTAGGTCCACAAGGCCGAAGGAGTGCGGCATTGTGGAGCTGGATAAAGAAAACGGGGTTATATCTTTCACGGAGAAACCGGATAATCCCGCCTCAAACCTGGCAAATGCGGGCATTTACATTGCCGGCCATGAACTGTTTGATCTCATTCGGTATGATTCAGGCCGGATGATGGATTTTGGCTATCATGTGCTGCCGAGGCTCGCGGGAAAAATGACCGGGTATATCATAGAGGAATATTTTATTGATATAGGAACGAAGGAGAATTACGAGAGGGCCAATAGGGAGTGGGGAACCCTGGGGGAAATCTAAACTCTAAATCCAAAATCCTAAACCCTAAATAAACCCAAATTATAAAACTAAAAAACTCAAAAAAGCTCTGTGCCGAAGAAGGCTGGTTTTGAATTTTTATGTTTTTTTGGTTTTGGGTTTGTTTAGAGTTTAGGGTTTAGAGTTTAGGATTTAATCTGTGTGTTTCCTGTCGAAACAGTTGACTTAGCAAGAACGCGCGTGCTAAAATGAGAGCGTTCTTTAGGCTGGGATAGAGCGTAAAATTATGCTGTTGGGTTCTAGGAAAGAAAGACTATGAAGAAGCAGAATTTTAACAAACTGAAGGCTATAATTCAGAATTTCCGCAATAAGAAAATAATGGTCATAGGTGACCTTATATTGGATGAATTTATTTGGGGTAAGGTCTCACGCATATCACCGGAAGCCCCTGTGCCTGTGGTCTGGGTGGAGAATGAGAGTTTCATGCCGGGCGGGGCCGCTAATGTCGCGAATAACATAAATTCATTGGGGGCAAAGGCCTATCTGGTAGGTGTTATAGGCAAGGATAGTCGAGGGGGCATATTGAGAGGTGAGCTGGAGCATAAGGGTATAGACACAAAGGGTGTTATAGTCGATTCCGGACGGCCCACGATACTCAAGACAAGGGTCATAGCCCATCAACAACAGGTCGTCAGGATCGATAAGGAAAAAATCGACGGTCTTAAGGAGAAGACCGTAAAAAGAATCGTAAATCATGTAAAAGATGTAATAGGCCAAATGGATGGTTTGATAATTGAGGATTATGGCAAAGGCCTTATAACGCCTAATCTCTTGAAGCCAATATTGAAACTCGCGAAAAAACATAAGAAAATAATATCCGTTGATCCCAAAGAAGACCATTTTTCATACTACAAGGGCGCGACCGTGATCACGCCTAACCATAACGAGGCATCGAAAGCCGCGGGCACGAAGATCCTCGATAAAGCCTCTTTAAGGAAAGTTGGCAATTGCCTGTTGAATAAACTTAAAACAAAGGTTGTCCTGATCACACTTGGTGAAGAAGGTATGGCTGTTTTTCAGGAGGGGACAGCGTTCAGAAGGATCCCGACCATAGCGCAAGAGGTGTACGATGTCTCAGGCGCGGGGGACACTGTTATCAGCAGTTATGCCCTATCCCTGGCTTCCGGCGCGACACCGATACAAGCGGCTCATATAGCCAACTGCGCCGGCGGTATAGTTGTCGGGAAAGTGGGTATTTCCGCCATAGATCAAGATGAGCTTATTAAACGGATAAGAGAGGAGATCCTTAACTTATGAACGCAATAGGAGTTATTCCTGCCAGATGGGCATCGGCCAGGTTTGAGGGCAAGGTCCTGGCGGAGCTTAATGGTAAACCGATTATACAACATGTCTGGGAACGCGCCTGCCAGGCAAAATTGCTTGAAGCGGTCATCATTGCCACAGATGATGAGAGGGTGATCAAAGCGGCCGAAAGGTTTGGAGCCAAGGCCAGCTATACCTCACCCAAACAGCCATCCGGCACTGACAGGATAGCTGAGGTTGTCAATCCTATTGATGTGAAGATCGTGGTCAATATTCAGGGGGATGAGCCTCTTATACAGGGGAAGATGATAGACAGCCTTATCCAAGTGCTATCCGACAATGATACTGACGCGGAGATGGCGACTATAGTGAAAAAGGTGACTGATAAGAAAGAACTTTTTAATCCCAATGTTGTTAAGGCAGTCATAGATAAGCATGGATATGCCCTGTACTTTTCCAGAAGCCCTATACCCTATCTTAGAGATAAAGAACCGCATTTCTCTCTTTTCCAGCCGGGAGGATGGTTTTCTGATACTAGACCTGACTTGACCAAGATCCCTGTGACGTTCTATAAACATATAGGCCTTTATGCTTATACTAAGGACTTTCTTTTTAACTATACCAACCTGCCTTTTTCTCAGCTGGAGGATGCGGAAAAGTTAGAGCAATTAAGGGCGTTGGAACACGGTTTCAGGATAATGACCGTACAGACAGAGATCGATACAATAGGTGTGGATACCCCGGAAGATCTGGAAAAATTAAGAAAAATATTTAAGTGATTACACAGATTATGGATGATTACACAGATTACGGATGATTACACAGATTACACGTGATTACACAGATGAGACATTATAATAAACCGTTTCTGTAATAATATCCGTGTAATCATTTTCTGTTATCTGCGTAATCATTTTAAAAAGAGTAAATAATCATGAAGATCAGTTATACAAAAGAAGTCAATGTCGGTTCAGTTGTCATAGGCGGGAACAATCCATTTGTCCTCATTGCCGGGCCATGTGTCATAGAAAATGAAAAGAGTACCTTTGAGAACGCGGCTAGATTAAAAGATATCACAAGTGAGTTGGGCATACCGTTTATCTTTAAGGCCAGTTATGATAAGGCGAACAGGTCTTCGCTGGATTCTTACAGGGGGCCCGGCCTTAAGAGGGGCATTCAGGTATTGGCGAAGATCAAGAAGAAATTGAATATACCTGTTACCAGTGATGTGCATTCGGTTGGAGAGGTAAAGGACGCCAAGGATGTCCTGGACGTTATTCAGATACCTGCTTTTTTATGCAGGCAGACTGACCTGGTCCTCAGCGCCGCGTCCACCAAACTGCCGGTAAATATAAAAAAAGGCCAATTCTTATCTCCGCGGGATATCGGCAATATCATTTCGAAGATCGAATCCGCGTCTAACCGGATGATAGTCATAACTGAGCGGGGCGTGAGTTTTGGCTATAATAACCTGGTTAGCGATCTGAGGTCTATACCGATAATGCGTGATTTTGGTTATCCTGTGTGTTATGACGCCACTCATTCAGTCCAGAGGCCCGGCGGTTTAGGAAATAAAAGCGGCGGTGATTCAAGGTTTGTGCCTTATCTTGCCGGCGCGGCTGTAACCTGTGGCGCTGATGCCGTATTCCTTGAAGTTCATGAGAATCCTAAAGCAGCTCTTTCGGATGGACCGAACATGCTAAAAATATCCGAGCTCAGCGGATTGTTGAAGAGGCTTAAGAAATTAGAGGATGTAGACAGGTTATAAGGAGATAGTCATGAGTATAGCCAGGGCTAAAGAAGTACTTGATATTGAATCAAAGGCTATTAAAGACCTAAAAAAGGGTTTGAGCCATGATTTTGATGTTATTATAAATAAGCTTGCCCGGATAAGCGGTAGAGTTATAGTGACAGGAATGGGTAAGCCGGGTTTCATTGCTCAGAAGATCTCAGCGACTCTTTCATCTACCGGAACCCCGTCTCTTTATCTGCATCCGGCCGAGGCATTGCATGGTGACCTGGGCAGGGTTACAAAGGACGATTGTGTTATAGCCCTTTCCAATAGCGGCCAGACAGAGGAAATATGCAAACTCCTGCCCTTGATAAAAAAAATAGGGGCCTTACTTATCGCGATGGTGGGTAATCCAAAGTCTACGCTGGCCAGGAACGCGGATTTCATCTTATATACTGGGGTTAAAAAAGAGGCCTGCTCTCTTGGTTTGGCGCCTACGACATCAACGACAGCAATGCTGGCGATGGGGGATGCCCTATGTGTCAGTCTTCTTGATAAAAAGGGATTCAAGGAAAAGGATTTCGCTTTTTATCATCCGGCAGGCAGTCTGGGCAAGAGGCTTCTGTTAAAAGTGGAAGATATTATGAGAAGGGGCTCCTCCAATCCCGTAGTCAAGGAAAACGAACTTGTAAAAGATGTCCTTCTAAAGATAACCAGATCAAGGGCCGGCAGTGCCAGTATTGTAGACAGTAAAGGTAAACTGGTAGGCATATTTACCGATGGTGATTTGAGAAGGCATATGGGCAGCAAAGTGAACATTGCCGGTAAAGAGGTAAAAGATGTAATGACAAAAGGTCCTATTTCTATTACAAAAGATAAGCTCGCGGCTGAGGCATTCCGGATACTTCAATCCAAGAAGATCGATGAAATCCCTGTGGTAGATGCCGGGAAGAAACCTGTCGGTCTGCTGGATGTGCAGGACCTGTTGAAGGCTGGGCTGGTATAAATTGTTGATGGTGAATGGTGGATAGTTTATGGTAATAAGTGTTGAGGAACAGAAGAAACGCGCCCGTAAGATAAAACTGCTCCTTTTGGATGTTGACGGTGTGATGACAGAAGGGCATATAGTATACGGCAACTATGGAGATGAGTTAAAGAAATTCAGCGTACATGACGGTGTGGGCGTGTTCCTGATAAAGAAGGCGGGTATTAAATGCGCTATACTTACCGCTAAGCGGTCCCGGGTTGTCATACGCAGGGCAAAGGACCTGAAGATCGACAGGGTGTATTCAAATTTTCATTTAAAGACCAAGGCCCTCAAAGATATTAGAAGGCGTTTTAGGGTAAAGGAAGACGAGATATGTTATGTGGGTGATGATATAATCGATATCCCTGTTTTAAGGCGTGTTGGATTTGCCGTTGCTGTCGCTAACGCTGTCGGGGATGTCAAAGAGATAGCCCATTACGTTACCAAGAAGACAGGCGGATATGGCGCCGTAAGGGAGATTTGCGAATTTATTATCAAATCCCAGGGTAAATGGAACGAGGCAACCAAGAGATATAAGGAATGAGCGGCACATTATGTATACGATCAAAGTAACGGGGGAATTCAACGGGGCGCATAATCTGAGGGGATACGAGGGTAAGTGTGAAAACCTGCACGGGCATAACTGGAAGGTCATGGTTGAAGTGAGCAACAACAGGTTGGATAAACTGGGCATGGTCGTGGATTTTAAAAAGGTCAAGGAGGCGCTCAAAGTGGTTTTAGAGCAGCTCGACCATAAGTATCTGAACGACCTTCATTATTTCAAAAGGCGTAATCCCACGTCGGAAAATATGTCGAAATTTATTTTTGATTCTTTGAAAAGGAAAATAAAAGGTTTGGAATCCGTCACTGTCTGGGAGACGGACACCTCTTCGGCGACCTATTCGGAAACATCATAACATGGGCAAGGGCAGGGCGGTTGTTTTACTATCAGGCGGCATAGATTCGGCGACAACATTATATTACGCCAGGAAAAGGGGGTATGTATGCCTGCCCCTTATTTTTGATTATGGGCAGAGGCACAAGAGAGAAATAAAATCTGCCAGGGATATTGCCGGGTCCCTTAACCTGAAGCCTACGGTAATGCGTATAAAATTTCCCTGGAAGGGCAGTTCCTTATTGGATAAGAAAATGCGTTTACCCGGTAAGAGAAATAAGGGGATACCTAATACGTATGTGCCCGGGCGGAATACTGTTTTTCTTTCGTATGCCCTTTCTTACGCCGAATCGATCCGTGCCAAGGCTATATTTATAGGCGCGCACAGCGAGGATTATTCGGGATATCCCGATTGCAGGGCGGTGTATTTTGATGCCTTTCGCATCCTGAAGAACCTGGGGACGGAATATGGCGCGAGGATAAAAGTATATACCCCGCTTATCAAAATGAAAAAGAAAAACATCATCAGTTTAGGCCGTAGATTGAAAGTGCCGTTTCAATATACCTGGTCCTGTTACTCAGGCGGCAAGAGGCCGTGCGGGAAATGCGATAGCTGTTACTATAGGGCAAAGGGATTTCGTGAGGCGAAACTAGTAGACCCGTTAGTGGAAGAGGAAGGACACTGCTGAATAAAAAGGGAATAAAATGGCCGTTGTAAAGGCGCGAATAAACGAGATATTCACATCACTACAGGGTGAGGGGCCCTATGCGGGCCTCAGGCAGATCTTTATCAGGTTTCAAGGGTGTTCACTGAACTGTGGCTATTGTGATACAAAGAAGGTTGGGTACGACCTTCTTTCCCTGGATGATGTGCTGAAAGCCGTGACGAATGAGACCAAATTGTATCATTCGATATCTTTGACCGGAGGAGAACCTCTTGAACAGGCGGAGTTTCTCGAACAGCTTTTGCCCTTATTAAAGAGAATAGGAAGGACTGTTTACCTTGAGACAAACGGTACATTGTTCAAGGAACTTGAACGGGTGATTGATAACGTGGATATTATTTCCATGGATATTAAATTACCCACATCAACCGGAGAAAACGGACTTTGGGATAAACATAGACGGTTCCTAAAGATCGCTAAAGAAAAAGATACGCATATAAAGATCGTCGTTACTGAAAATACCGCCCTGGATGATATATTTAAGGTAAGAGGGCTTTTACAGGATATAGATCCGTACATGCCATTGGTTGTACAGCCGGTAGATCCTATGAACGGGATAAAGGCGCCTTCAGGCGGAAAACTCGCGAAGGTCAAACGCATACTTAACGAGAGGATAAGGGATGTCAGTGTAATCCCTCAACTGCATAAGGAGTGGGGGATCAAGTAATCAGGAAAGGCTTAGGATATGAATAAAACAAGATCTTACAAGGGGTTGCAGGAGAGCGTCAGGAAATTAAAAACGCCGGCCATAGAGACATGGCGGAACAAATATAAAGATAAAGATTATGTGGTAAGGCTGGAAACACCGGAATTTACTTGTGTCTGTCCAAATACCGGGCTGCCTGATTTTGCCCGGATACGTATCGAGTATTGTCCGGATGCTTTATGCGTAGAACTAAAGTCTTTCAAAGAATACCTTCACTCTTTCCGGGATATAGGCATATTTCATGAGCATGTGACCAACCGTATACTGGATGATCTTGTGAAGGCATGCCGTCCAAGATGGGCGAAGATCCACTCTGCGTTCAATGTCAGGGGCGGTATCACAACATCAGTCGAGGCTGAATACCGCAAGTAGACTGTCTTACCTGTGGCTCGCGATAAAGGATGCCTTGGCAGGGCACTTCCGCTTGCCGTTATATCTCTTTGCACTATCTCAAGAACATTAGTGAGAAAATTGTTTTTCGGGCGCATTAAACATAGGCCAGCGCAACCAAGGGTAATAACAAATTACAAATTCCAAATAACAAATGAATTCCAAATGTCAAATGACAAAATACATATACCGCTCAAATTTGTCATTAGTCATTTATTTGGCATTTGTCATTGGCAATTTGTAATTAGCAAGTAGTCTAATGCATGAATATGCACCTGCCAAGCCATCCTTTATAGACTGTCTTAATTAGTGAGAAAATTGTTTTTCGGGCGCATTAATATCCGTGACTGCGTAACTGTAGCGCACGTTTCAACGTGCGCTACAGTTACTGTAATAGTCGCTGTTATACGAAGGCCTGGAGCGTAAGTGCCTGTGAACACAGGGGTCATCTCCTTTGAACAAATGACGAATCCCTCGATTTCCTGTTGACATTATATGTATTAGAGATAAAATATATACCTACGTTTAAGATGTTTAGAACAATCTAAACGCTGGAGGTATATATATGGACGATGAATTTTCAAAAATAAAGGATGAGTTGATCTTTAAGGCGGGGTATTTTGCCGAAAATATGGGATTAAATAAATCCATGGGGCAATTGTACGCTGCCCTTTATTTTGCCGATAAAAAAATCCCGTTAGAGGAATTGGCAAAGATGTCCAGGATGTCGAAGGGCAACGCGAGCATAAATATAAGGCGCCTGGAAAGGTGGGGAGCGGTAAATAAGGTATGGGTCAATGAGAACAGGAAGGATTATTACGAGGCGAACAAGGATATAATAGGTTTTTCCGTGGGGCATGGGATGAGGGTCTTTTCGAACCTTTTAAGGGAAGGGGAAGAGATCCTTGATACGGTCCACAGCAAGATAAATACGTTTAACTCATTGAATGGCGGGCACGCGGGCAAGAATGGCGTGAATAGTTGCCAGAAGGGCATAAAAGAGCTAAAGGGCCTGGTAAAAAAGATGAAAGGGCTGTCCAACAATTTTAAACTTATAGAGGGGATTATAAAGGGAGCGAAATGAGAAACAACATGGAGAGTGAATTCAACGGTCTTTTTTTATTAAAAGAAAGCAAAGGAGATTAATATGAGAGTACTTGTAACAGGCGGCAGTGGTTTTATCGGATCGCATGTTGTTGAGGAATTAATAGAAAAGGGTATCAGGGTAAGGATATACGACCTTATATGCCCGAATTTTCTGGATGAATTATCTGAAGAGAAGAAAAGATTGGTTGAGTTCTATCCGGGAAGCCTTCTGGAGGAAGACAGGATCAGGCTGTCACTTTCCGGAGTGGACGCGATCATGCATCTGGCCGCCGCGGCGGATGTAAATGATGTTGAGAGGGAACCCAGATACGCGCAGAATATCAATGTGATGGGGACTTTCAATGTTTTAGAGGCAGCCAGGTATTCAAAAGTAAAAAGGGTGGTATTCGCCAGTACTGTATGGATGTACCAAAGCACCCTGAAAGACGGTATCTTGGATGAGGATTCACCGTTATCCATGCCTTCGCATTTTTATACAGCCACAAAATTTGCCGGGGAATCGGCCTGCGTCGCTTACTCAAAACTCTATGATGTACCCATAACTATCTTGCGTTTCGGCATACCTTATGGCCCCAGGGCAAGGGGTACGACAGTTATGGCTATATTCGTGGATAAGGCGCTTAAAGGACAACCATTGACCATAGCAGGTGATGGCAAGCAATACAGAAAATTTGTATATGTTGAAGACCTGGCCCTGGGTTGTGTGCTCGCGCTCAAAGATAAGGCGAGAAACCAGACCTATAACCTCGAAGGGGATAAAAAGGTTACCATTAGGGAGATCGCGGATACCATCAATGACATTATCGGCGACGTCAAGATCACTCATATTGAGGGAAGAAAGGGTGATTTCTCGGGCCTGGAGATCTCCAATAAAAAGGCGAATGACGATCTGGGGTGGACGCCGAAAACCTCATTCAAAGAGGGATTGGCCAGATATATTGAGTGGTTTAAGGCAAGTTGCCATAAAGAGGACGAGATACTTATTTAAAAAAAAGGGCGGCTGTCATGAAAACCGGCATTTTTTGGTTGAAAAGAATACTGTCCGGGACGATATCATTAATACCGGCGCGTTTTTTAAACACAATGATCCGGTATGTTAGCAGGCCCTCTTCGTTTCATTTCAAGAATAGGTTCTCGCTTATCCTCATACAGAAGGTTTACAATAATTATCATCCGCTTAAATTGCCCGGTTTAAGCCAGGACAGAAGTGATAGGAGGGATGTTGCCGCCAGGATGACGGCCATAAAGGATTTCTTAGGCGGCAGGGGATGTGCGGATTGTTTTGACTTGGGATGTAATGGCGGTTATTTTGCCCTGGAACTTGCCAAGATGGGATTGGAGGTTGAGGCCATTGACGCGGACGCCATTTTAATAAACAGGTGCAATATTTTAAAATCCATGAGCGAATTGGATAATATTAGATTTTCGCGCGGGGAATTCAACCTCGAAATGGCTGATACCATGCGGCCTTTTGATGTTTTTCTTTGCATGGCGGTTTTTCATCATGTTATTTCCGTAAGATCCGAGAGTTACGCCAGGGAACTCTTAAAAAAGATCCATAGTAAAACGGGGAAATTTCTGATATTTGAAATGGCCAGCAGTTTGGAAAAGGGCCGGGCCACGGCTGACGGTAAATTGTTGCCTGATATGGGCCCGGACCCGGACGTTTGGATAATAAAATTCATAGAAGACGCAGGTTTTAAAAATGTAAAAAGGCTTGGGGCGTTCAAAATAGATACAGGCAACAGGCGGACGCTTTTTGCCGCGGAGGCTTGAAGGTAAGGTTATACGCCATGGCGGATATATTCAATAAAGCTATATGTCGGATGGTAAGTAGATGGTATTGTTCTCTTTCCACGTTATCCGGAGGGAATCAACTTATGGGCGGCAGTGATGGTTGGTTAATGGATAAATTTAATGGGCTCATAAGAAAAAACGGTATGGGCCTCGAAAAAGTATATACGGTCCACGATTCTAAAAGAAGGGTCAGCGCCCATTGCAGGATTGAGGGTAAAGATGTCTTTATTAAATGGAATGACAGCTTAAGGCCCGCGGCGCTGGATTATTCGCTTGAAAAAGAATTCAATGCCCTCAGGCAATATTCTTCTAAAAGCCCGCTTTTTTCACGGCCGATAGGGTTTGACGGGCAGTTCATGAGACTGGAGTATCATAAGGATTCGCTGCGCCTGGATACGTATTTAAAAAAATGCGAAGAACCCGGGCAATTAGAGTCATGTTTGAAAAGATTTTTCGGCGATTTAGCGGACTTCTATAAAAAAGGCGTTATGGACGGTTCCTATGATTCAAGGGATTTTATCAGGGATATCAGGCAGTATAAAGGAAGGGCTCTGAACGTAAGAAGACCCGGGCTTATTCGGCCCATTTTTTCGTCTCTGTTATTCATGAGCGTAAAGGGAAAATACCAAAACACCTGCCGTGAATTGAGGCGGCTGCTGGATAAGAAAAAGTCATGGCCGCCCAGGCTTATACATGGGGACCTGCATGAGTACAACATATTGGTGGACGTGAAACGCGGCGACGTGAAAATAATTGATCTGGAAGACGCCAGGGCCGGGCACTATCTTTTTGACATGAGCTATCTTGTCTCCAGGATACTGTGTAATCTGTCAAATCGGAAAAGATCATTATGCCTTGACCTTTTTGCCGGCTCCGGGGATCAAGTGCGCGGGATCGATAAAGAAGATATTAATCTTTTTCGGTATCTTGTAAAATTTCAGGTATACTTGGCCGTTTTAAACCATGATTCGATGCCGTTATTTGACTTCCCGGAATGGTTCAGACACAAACGGGCAATGTTGGAGTTAGCGGACGCTATTTAACAAAGGAGGAAAAGGGTGAACGTACCAATCTTGAGAATTCCGTTTACAAAGGAGCGTAAAGACAAGATATTACAAAATATAGGCGAAGTATTGGAAACGGGTATGATGACAAATGGGACATATACCAGGGCCTTTGAGGAAAAGTTCAGATCCAGAGGCCCGTATAAATACAGTGTAGCGACAAACAGTTGTACGAGCGCGCTGGAGATGATACTCAGGTCATTGGATGTGACAGGCGGCACAGTTATAGTGCCGACCAATACATTTAGCGCTACGCCTCTTGCCGCTTTACATGCCGGCTCCGGAGTGATCTTCGTTGATTGCCGGAAGGAAGATTTTTCTATTGATCCGGAAGATCTGAAGAGAAAGATCAGGAAGGATACAAAGGCTGTAGTGGTGGTCCATATTGGAGGTATTATTTCTTCCAGAATAAGGGAGATAAAAGAGATCTGCGGTGAAAAGGGAATACCGCTGGTTGAAGACTGCGCCCACGCTCACGGATGTTCATTCGATGGCACACCGGCAGGGGCATGGGGTGTTGCAGGCGCCTTTTCTTTTTTTCCCACCAAAGTGCTTGTTACGGGTGAAGGCGGCATGATAGTTACGTCCTCTGAAGAGGTTTACAAAAATTGTGTAATTTTGAGGAATCACGGCAAGAATCCCGCGCTGAAAAACCGGATAACCGGCAGGGGGCATAACTGGAAGATCAGTGAGTTCAGCGCGTGTATAGGTACCGATCAGGTGGAAAACGCCGATTGGATAAACAAGGAAAGACAACGGGCCGCTTTTTTCTATGATGAAAGGCTTAAAGGCATGGATATCATTAAGCCCCTTGAGCTGGACAAGAGAATGATTTCAACATATTATAAATATATCTGTATGATAGATGATACTATCGATAGGCTTCGGCTAAAGAAGATCATGAAGGAGACTTATGGGGTTAGTTTGACAGGTGAGGTATACGGTATCCCCTGTCACGAAGAGCCCTATTTTAAGAATGACAGGTCAAATGTCTTAAACGCGGACGATAAATTCCCGAACACGGATTATATAAAGACAAGGCATATATGCCTTCCCTGTTATCCGGGATTAAAAGATGATGAGCTGTCCTATGTAATAGATTCTCTAAAGGTCGCCGTCAGTTCCATGAATGAGACTAGTAAGATCCATGTTAGTAAGGAGATAAGCGCGTGAAAAAGGTATTGGTCATAGCCCCGCACATGGATGATGAGGTGCTCGGTTTAGGAGGCACTATCGCCAGGCATGTGGATAACGGTGATGATGTCCATGTTTTATTTATAGCGCATCGCATCTATGATCACAAATTTGACAAAAAGAAAAATGATATAGAAAAAAGCCATGCCGAGCAGGCTAGAAAAGCGTTGGGGTATAAAAACGCTTTTTTTCTGGATCTGAATGACGAGAGGCTTGATGGTTCCGTACAGGATATTATAATCCCCGTTGAGGAATATTTAATGGGGTTTAAACCGGATTATGTGTATTGCCCTTTCAGGCAGGACAATCATCAGGATCATCGCGCGGTATATGAGGCGGTCCGGGTAGTTACCAGATCATTCTCGACGCCTTTTATTAATAAGATCTTAATGTACGAGGTGCCGTCTTCCACGGAACAGTCTCCTCCTCTGCCGGAGAATAATTTCTTGCCGAATTATTACGTGGATATAACAAAGTACTTTGATAAGAAGATGGCTTCATACCGTTGTTACGGTACCGAAAAAAGAAAATTCCCCCACCCTAGATCGGAGAGGGCGTTGGGGGTATTGAGCCAGAAGCGCGGGGTGGAAGTGGGTTTTGAGCGGGCAGAGGCATTTATGGTGCTAAGGGATAAATGGTGAAATAAGACAGGGAAGGATTCATGATAGCGACTATACATCAACCTGAACATATGCCATGGCTGGGATTTTTCCATAAAATCAGCATAGCTGATACTTTTGTCATACTTGATAATACCCAGTATCGAAGAAGGTATTTCCAGAACAGAAATAAAATACGCACGAAGAAAGGGTGGCAATGGTTGACTGTTCCGCTGGAGAAAGAAGAAAGGGATACCTTAGAGATAAGAAAAGCTAGGATCTATAGAGCTGATAATAGATGGGCAGAAAAGAATTTGCGGAGTGTTTACCTGAATTATTCCAAGGCTGAATTCTTCAGTGATATTTGGGATGAATTCAGGAAAATTTACGGCAATGACAGTTATGAACTTCTTTTAGAAATGAATATGTCGCTTATCAATTATTTTTTGGAAAAATTCGCGCTTTTCAAGAATATTATATATGCCTCAAGTTTAAAAGTGAAAGGTCGAAAAGGGGATCTGATCCTGAATATATTGAAGGAGATAGGCGCTGACACTTATGTCTCGGGTGTTTCCGGCAGGGATTATCTGGACATGGGAGGTTTCGAAAAGAACAATATAAATGTAGTGACGCAGGAATTCCATCACCCTGTGTACAAACAGGTATACGAGCCGTTCATACCCTGCATCTCCACTATAGATCTTTTATTTAATTATGGCCCGGGCTCTAAGGGTATTTTAGAAGGCAGGGGAGTCAGTGTTTTAGAGGATATTTTCCTGTAAGACCGCGATAGGAAAAAGTTTATGGCAAAGACAATTATTATAGCTGAGATCGGGGAATGTTTTAACGGCGATATAGAGAGGGCCAGACAGATGATAAGTGAGGCGAAAATCGCGGGATGCGATATAGTGAAATTTCAGACATTGGATAGGGACAGCATATCGCCTGATGACCCTGAAGCGGATTGGTTTCGTAAAATAAGCCTGAGCCCGGAGATCATTGACAACCTGATAGATTATGCGAAAAAATGCGGGATTGATATTTTGTTTACACCGGCGAATGTAAAGACAGCGTTATGGTTAGTAAAGGCCGGACTTCGTGAGGCAAAAATAGCCAGCTGTCTCGTTCAGGATATGGAGCTTATTAATTTTGTGGGCGCTAATTTTGACAGGGTATTCCTATCAACCGGCATGGCGTCCTTAGAAGAGATCGATAATGCCGTGGATGGTTTGGCCGGTGTGAAAAAGCTGTATGTGCTTCATTGCGTATCAGAGTATCCTACCGGGCCTCTATTAGAAAAAAAGGGACTAAGGGCTTTAAGATCGAAAGATGTCCGTTTGGATATGATGAGGATGCTTATAGACAGGTATCCAAACCTTGAAATAGGTTATTCCGATCATACCTCGGGTATACTCGCGCCCATAGCGGCTGTAGCTTGCGGGGCGCGTGTTATAGAAAAACACATAACGCTAGATAGAAAGACCCCGCTGGAACAATATGAAAAAAAAGGAAAATATCTGGGCACGGACCATGTGCTTTCGGTAGAGCCTAAAGATCTGCGAAAGATGGTTAAAGAAATAAGAGAGGTTGAGTTGATGTTTGGCAGGGACGGATGGTCCAGGTCAGAGGGCGAGGAGATCCTTAAAGAATTTCTCAGGGGAAGGTTTAGAAATGAAAAAAGATAAAAGGGTGCTCTTTTATACCGATGTTGGGACAATGGCCGGCATGGGGCATTATACGGAAACGGCCAATCTGATAAAGGCCATAAGAAAGAGGGATGACATCAAGTGTTATCTTGCGATGCCCGATGACTCCTTGATAAAGGGCAGGGCCCCGGAAGGTGTTGTGTTGTTTCGTATAGGGGGCCTGTCTGGCCTGTACGCGCATTGTGTCCTTAATATCTATGACGCGATATGCATTAATACATCAAATTTGAATCCCGGGTCCGTGTACATGCTTTCTGCTTTAGCACCCACTGTGATAATAACAGAGCATGACAGGGATTGTATAGGGACTGTAAATTTCAATGTCAGTAAGAAACCCCATAACATGATCATAGGTGAGGAGTATGTTACGGGAAGGGGGCTTTACCGGGTCAAGAGAAAGGCAGAGGATGTACTTATATCTTTCGGCGCATCCGATCCGTTCGCGCTTACGAATAAAGCGCTTTTACTTTTTCAAAGGATAAGAAAACCGTTCAATATTCATGTGGTGGTGGGGCGGATGTTTAAATATAATAAAGAGCTTAAGAATATTGCCAGGTCTTATCACGGGCGGATCTCCGTCAATAGGGATATAGATCCGGCTAAATTCTCCGAGATCATGTTAAGGTCCGATTTCGGCGTATCCGCGGGCGGGGATGTAATGTACGAGATGGCTGTCCTGGGATTGCCGTTTATCGTGTGGCCGCCGACCGTAAAGCAGAGGATGAACGCTATGAACTTGTTGAAAAAAGATTCCCTCCAGGCGCATATTTTTCCGGCCTTTGACCGGAACAATGATCCTAGCGTAATGAGCGTGTTAAGGCGGGCCCTTACTTTTAATTGGAGGTCTGAAATGAACGGTTTTCTTAAGACCGTGGAAATAGGAAACGGTATAAACACTATCACCGATAAGATAATAGAGGTTGTCCATAATGTCTAAGAGGTTGGTCATAATAGGTTCGGAAAACCACGCGAGAATGCTCAAATCCCGGGCTGATGATCTTGGCATAGAGTGCGCCGGATATCTTGATGATTACAAAGATAAAGGCCAGGATATAAGGGGGGCTATTGTGTTGGGAGGTATAAAGGACAAGGATTTTGCCGGCAGGTTTTCTAATAAAGATGTGGATATGGCCCTTGGCTTAAGTAACGCGTATATGCCTCTTAGGAGAGATGTTATAGAGTATTTCTCCGCGATGGGGTACTCGTTTAAGACACTGGTGCACGATACATCATATATAGATAAAGAAGCCGGTATCGGTGAGGGTTGTTTCATAGCGCCCGGGGCGATAGTGAACAGGGGTGTGGTTTTGGGTAAAAATTGCGTAGTGTATAGCGGCGCTATAATTGAGCATGATTCGATATTAGGCGATAATGTATGGATATCGACCGGGGTAAAAATAACAGGCTCGGTGAGGATCAGGGATAATTGTTTTCTTGGGGCAGGTGCTGTTGTGATCAATGATATCGAGATCGGCCGGGGCGCGGTTGTGGCTGCCGGGGCTGTTGTGACAAAAGATGTGCAGGCAAATACAATGGTTGCCGGCGTGCCGGCTGTTATTAAGAGGAAGTAGGGCTATGAAGATCGTGCTGGTAAGTAATATCGGCGAAATAAGGGATGTCCTTTCCAGAGGTATAGGCGAAGGGGCTAAATGGATATCCCTGTCTCCTCTTGCCTCATATAATCTCGAAAAGCTGGGCATTGAGTATTCTGTTTGCGATGATTATTTTGATGTGGCCCAACTCCGGGCCTTGTCAAAAGAGGCCTTCCTGAAGGTAAAGGATATCGCGCGTGTCGGGGATGATTATCTGCATCAAAACGTATCCGGGCTAAAGGATAAAGGGATCCTGCCTTTTCATTACAGGCTGTATCATATGTTCCGTGTGTACAGCGGTACTGTTGCGAGGATTATGCAGTTATTAAAAATATTTCAATCCTATCCCGGGTCCGAGATCATAACATATACAAGCAGGGAGTATGAATTTGGCGTATATGGTTTTCTGTTTAATAAAAATGAACGTGTATGGGGAAGATTGCTTGAAATGAGTGGTTGGGATAGGCGCGATGTCAGGATCAAACTATTGCCTGAAGTCAATAGAAGTACAATATGGAAAAGAACAAGTAATTATAACAGGACCGGGCGATTTTTTTATGATGCATTCGAGGCCCTCTCAAGGAAGTTTAGATGGCTTGATATATTAAGGGCCTTGAATGCCCGTGGCCCTGACAGTGGCAATGTGCTGTCTGTCTTGTTCAGGGTATTTGCCTCGAAATTCAAAAAAGAGAAGAATAGGGTCCTTTTCCTTAGGCCTTATTATGGGTGGAAAAGTGTTTTCAGCCTTTTTTTAAGAAAGGGTGTGCGCGTCAGTTTCTTCCCTGAAGATATCTCAGGCAGTGAAGATGTCCGGATGGCGGAGAGATTACTCGGAGGCCTGGAGAGAGATCCGGTTTTCGAGAGATATTTTGTCAATGGGGGAATATCATTTTACTGGATTTTGCGAAGCAGGCTGTTGAAGATAATAAATGAGGCTATATCCTATCCCGGTCTTTATAGGCGGGCAGCCCGTATTTTTGCGGAAAAGAAAACACAGTGCGTATTAACATCTTCTGGTGTTAAACCGTTGAATTTCCTCTTGTGCCGGTTGGCAAAGAACATGGGTATCCCGGCGATCGTCTGGCAGCACGGCATCGCGGCCCATTTTGACGAAAACCTTACTCCCTATATGGATTTCTTTGAGGCGAATCACTACTTTACTTTTGGTGTAGGTGTGTCTGAGAGATTCAGGGATGATTGTATCGAGCATGATTGCCTGCCTATAGCTGTAGGATCAGCGCCTCTGGATAATATCAGCGCTCAGGCAGATCATATAAAAGCTGCCTCTAAGAAAAGATATAAGAAGAAGACACTATTGTATATCACCACGAACTATATGGAAAATAACTGGTACGGTGTATATGTGCCGCCGTTTTCTGACAATAAACTCTATTTGACGCAGAGGGGGATAATGAAAGATCTTTGCCGTCTCAGCGGTGTAAACATAGTTGTAAAGATGCACGGCAATCCGGAATATCCTGAACCACCCTGGAAAGAGGAATATCGTAATAACAAGGATGTGGTTTTTATTAAAAATGAAGTTCCTGTAAATCAACTTCTGGCCGGGGCGGATGCGGTTTACATTGACTGGCCAAGTACTACATTGCTTGAGGCCTTATCCGCGAAAAAATGCGTATTTCAGCTTACGGATTTGCTTAGCCTTGATCGATCAGCACTCGGGCTGCTTGAGAAGCGGGCTGTGTGCGGTGGCAGAAAATTATTATTTGAGAAGACGCGCGAGTTTATTGAAAAAGGCAGCTATGATCGTGATATCGAGAACACGGAATTCCTGAATGCCTATGGCAGGCATCTTGATGACTTAAAAAGCGCCGAACGCGCCGTGGATACGGTCCTGGACTTGATATCGCGTAATCCTATGCGGCTAAATGGACGATCGAAAAAAGTCGGCGACAAGAAACCAAACACGGGGTATGTTTTACAACGGCAAACTTTGCGGAGGGGATTATGATAGAGGGGTTTATTATTGGTCCGGGTAAGTCCGGCACAACATTGATGATATCCTTGTTGGATGACCATCCTGAGTTATGTGTAATCCCTTTTGAGGTCAAGTTTTACAGGCACTATTTTGAAACACTTAGGAAAACCGATTCATATGATGAGTTGAATCGTTATTTTCTAAACAGGTCGAAATTGAGGCTCATAGATACAAAAAGGTCGGGTGAGATAGATATTTTTAATTCCGGGCATGTAGATTTTTCAGATGTCCGCTTTGAGAAATTGGTTGGCGCTATGCATGAGAGATCCCGCCAATACCGGATGAAGCGGCCTGATGGGTCAGTACTGGCCAGGTATATAAATGACCTGCATGAGGCCTTTGAGTTTACTAAAGGCTCCTGTGCCGGAAAAAAGGGGTTCGTTATTAAAGAAGGAAATCACGGATTGCCCTATATTGATAAGATCATGAAAGATTTTCCGAACGCAAAATTCATTGTTATGGCTAGAGACCCCAGGGATATGTTCTCGTCTTACAAAACTATAAGCGACGCGGATCAACCGGCACGTTCTTCTTTTTCAAGGGATAACGGTGTGCTGAGGTATATTTTTAGGATCTATAAGATCAACACCCTTTGCCGTGAGTTTATGAAATATTTTCAAGATATACAAGAGAATGCGCGTTTTATATATATAAGATACGAAGACCTCGTGAATGATCCTAAAAAAGAGATGCTGCGGGTGTGTAAGTTTCTTGGTATAGGATACAACGATGCCGTAATAAGGCCCACTACCGCGGGCAATACTTGGGGAGGGAATTCCTCAGACAAAAGCAGATTCAATATGGTGAAGAACTCCCGGGTAGGTAAATGGCATAAACAGCTTACAAAAGAAGAGGTATTGTTGATCGAATACTTTCTCGGCGGCTATATGAAGAAATTCAAATATGAAAGACTGTACGACCCAATATCAAAAGTGGATTGCATTAAAGCGGTTAGGTTGGCACATTTTGGCAGGCCTTATCCTTCTAGAGACGGCTTTCTCGGCAAGGTATTGGGTGTTATGAAGTATCTAAGGAATTCTCTGATTTATTGTTTCAATCTTATCAGGGGTTAGCGCATGTTAAATATGATGAACAGAGCAATAGAAAAAGCGGATCGTGATACAGCTTTAAAGAGACTGAAGAGTGAGGTCCTGCCTGAGTTTAAACTGCTGGATAGTATATACTCTGATGCCACGTGTAGAGGGTATTGGAGCAATTTGGATAAGGAAGAGGAAACTATCCTATTGTCTCATATTGAAAGTGATAGTTGTTATGCCGTTGTCCATGAAAGATTCCCGAATTTGAAAGATGTCATGTTCTCTCCCCTAAGGTCCGCTGGTTTAAGGTTATTGGATATACGGAAGGACCAGATTGGCATCGATTACGGGTGCATGTGGGGCAACCTTTTGATCTATTGCGCGAAACGATGTGCGGCAATGGTCGGGATCGATAAGACCTTAGGGTCACTTAAGTTTTTGAAGAAGAGGCTAAAAGAAGAGGGTTTGGATAATACATTGCTCGTCCATGGCGACATAAAAAAAGATATTGGCTTCTCAGGCACCTTTGATTTCGCCATTGTTAACGGGGTCCTGGAATGGATACCTGAGGAACAGGATGTTGAACTTAAGAGCCATTTGACAAACAGAGAGCCTGAATTTAGAATGCCTTCGAGAGATCCCCGTCAGATGCAGGTTGAATTTCTAGAAAAGGTCCACAGCTCTTTAAGAAAACGCGGTAAGATTTACCTTGCCATAGAGAACAGGTTTGATTATCAGTATTTTTTTTGGAGAAGGGACCCGCACCCTAATTTGTTCTATACATCGATACTCCCTAGAAAGATGTCAAATTTCATAAGTAATATTTATTATGGCAGGCCCTATGTCAATTATACGCACTCACACGGATGCCTTGAAAGCATGCTTGGGGAATCCGGCTTTAACAATATCCAAAAATACGCGGCATTTCCCAATTATAGTTATCCTGAAAGGATCGTACCGTTTGACAGGAAAGATGAATCCGCATTTTACCCGGTTTACGGCAGGCAAGAGGCGCGGAATAATTTTGAGCGTCTGTTCAGGGCTTTTCGGAAGAGGGTTGATAATGTTTTATTCAGGTGTATGAAAAATTACAGCCTTTCGCCGGCTTTTATATTTATAGCGGAGAAAGGGTAAGGAGATACATGCTGTATGAACTGGTTGCAAATGATCACCACAATAACGGCACGGCCCTCTATAAATGTTATGATGGAGATAACCTATCGTACAAAAAAGTGGCGATAGAGGAAAAGGCGAATGGCATATTGGAAAATGAGAAGACAGGGTATGACTGGTTCTTTGAGATCTCGGGATATAAGGGGCCTCAGGTGTCGCTTTCGAAGGGGCGGTTTTACGAATTGGATATGCCGGCCTTTGAGGGAAAGGGGTTCCCTGAATGGAGCCGCCTGAGCGGTAACGAAGAGTATGTTAATATGGTTACGGATTCATATTGCAGGTATTGGAACCGGTCGGAAGAATTTAGGATACATGGCGACTTGGCGCTATGCAATGCGATCATATTGAAAAATGGGGATATAATGGTTGTGGATTGGGAACACTCTCATGTTTCGGATAGATCCAATTTTGGCGTTGATATAATAAATTTATTGATGACAGCGATGTCTTACGAGTTGTTTAACGGAAGGTTTTTATTGAAAAGGCTAAAGGGAATAATTGTCAAAACTATAGATAAGTTGAGGGCCGGTGCCCCGCGCCCAAACAGGGTGTTGGATAGACCTTTTATGGGCGCCTATGATTATATGAGACAAAGATTTAAGGGCTGTAATAAATTCCCAATATTAAAATGTGATAGTAACAGACTCAAAGAATTGGATATAATGGTTTTTAAAAAAAGATAAATCAAAGGATTCTATCAAAAGATGAAAGATGGCCTGAATATGACAACCAAAGAGATGATAAAGAGATATACGGGTCTCAGTGATCCTTTCATGGGCACATATGGACGGTCTATTCTGAACAGATTTAGATCTTTTGTGAATGGATTTTACGGCCGGATGGAATTCAAGGCATATTCTCGTGATATCATCGATAGGCTTAATGAGAGGGGTATCATTGAGAGGGGTAAAGCCTTAAGAGACAAATTGTGGAGTCTTTATGATCCGACAGATAAGTCAGAATTTATTCGAATCCTTACTCAGTCAATAGGATATCATGACTTGATAAAGCCTTTCTGCAAAGTAATTGATGTGGGCAGTAAAGATAAAAGAGGGATCCAACGAGTGGAGTTCTTGAATAGATTCCGTATAAAGAGCTATCTCTATCTATATGAACCGATCGGCGGGAATTCAAAAGGGGTTGTTATATGTTTGCATGGTAAAAGTTCAAGCCCGGAGCGTATTTTCGGTTTCAAAAAAGGGCAATTCAATGAAGATATCGCTCTTTTATGGATGAGGCGGGGATATTCTGTTATCGCGCCTAAATTCAATACAGTAGGCACTATAGAAGGATTTGAGAGGTTTAGTTATTCTCGCGTAGGGGCGGATGTCGCGCAGGTCATGGATATAATAGATTTCGCAACACTTAAGTATGACAATGAATTGCCGTTAATACTTATTGGATTCAGCTACGGCGGGCATATTGCCGAGATTGTTTCTGTCATTTCCCATAGGGCCGACGCCCTGATCTCAAGTTGCGCATCCGCCAGAGGGGATTATTTCGTCAGGCTTATGACAGGGGACAGGAGAGTTAAGGCGAAAGATTTGGGGTCATCAAGCGGGGCATTCTCATCGGCGGCCTATAATTTCTATTTTAACGGGATAGGTATCTTTAAGCTTATAGCGCCAAAACCATTGGTGATATCGATCGGCGCGCATGATCATGGGGAAGATAAATTCCAACATATATTTGAGGCTGTTGATTTTTATAAAAAACACGGTTGGGGCGATAGGATTGGGCTCAATGTATATAAGGACGGGCATAAGGTCGACGGGGAAGGCGATTACAGTGTGTTCATGAGATTGGCTCAAAAAAGGCGCTATTCCCGGGAGGGCACTTCGATAGATGATAGACACGCTATATTTTGAGACATATTCAATAACACACGTAATTAAAAACTTAAAGGGTGTGCTTCGGGCCAGGTATATTTATTTCCATAGTGTGATCGATTATCCGATTGACTTGACCAAAGTAAAAAAAAGGATCGTTCATGCCGTCATAAAGGCAATAAATCCCGGGGTAAATATCCAGGTAGTTCCGCAGGAAATAGTAGCCAAGCATTTGTGGAGATTGAACAGGCAATCTCTTCCGCTCATAGATAAAATGGAGAACGATATAACTATGTCAGGTTTTTACAGGCTTATCATGGACGTTATAGGTGATGACCATGCCGTCAACTATTATAAGATGGAACTGGCGAGATATTTACCGAACAGTTTATTGTTCTGGTCCTTGACGGCGGAACTCGCCGACAGGCATGGCGGATTAATAGTAATCCCTGATACTTGTGATATCCCTGGGGTCGAATCGTTTTACAGGGAATTCCATGAAGAGAAGTCTATATCCATCGCGGATATGGGAGGCCTTGATAGGGTCAGGTGTTGTCTCATGAGGTTATTTAACGCGCTTGCTATATGCGCGCTGCCTATGGTGGTTGTTCTTACGAAAATAAGACGTGTCAGGTTCAGGCCTATAGATCGAGCTTATTTTCCGGTCAGGGCGCCTGTTGTTTGGGGCCTAAGACATGGAAATAGCCGGGTGCATGGTGTTAAAAGGCCTCACGATGACGGTTTTCTTTATGATAACAATATCCGGCCCGGTGACATGGTCCATATCTTTGGCCAGTGGGGGTTAAGTCCCAGACTGAAAAACGGTTATAAGAAAATCATGACCGAACGCGGTTACGCGTGGAGGGACAGGGATGACTTCTTGATGGATTTGAAATGTCTCAAAGGATTTATGGATCTTGGGAGGAAGATAGTGCTTTCCTCCATTAAGGAAAGATTGTTCCTGAAGGAAACTATTCCTTTAGGGGCCATAACACTGAGGTTCTTATACCAATATATGTTGAAGACACTCGAGCTTGAGAATATTAGATATAGCGTGGAATTTGTGAGAAATGATTATTCTCCCGAGCATATTATTGCCACTATACTTTTGAACAGGATCGGGTCCAAGACAATAGGTATGCAGCATGTGCATATTCCGCAGACTTCACCGCAGTTAGCTTATATACACTTAAATAGGTATATTGTGTTCGGGGAGATGTTCGTGAATGCCTATTCCCCTTATTGGAATGGGATAAAACTTAAGAAGATCGGTTCGTACAGCCTTGACTGGGTCCGGGGCCTGATGCGGGATAAAGAGAGGCTCGGGCATATAAGGAAAAGGTACGAAGGGTTGTATCCGAACCGTTCAAAGATAATTGTTATAATCCTTCCGTCTGGAAGGAAACTCAATCTCAAGTCAAGATGGGAGGAGCTTTTCTCGGCTCTCATGGAATTTCAGGATACGGATATGGATTGCAGCGTATTCTTGAGGTTCCGAAAAGAAGAGGACCTGTCTGTATATAAGCATTTGAGGCGTTTTCGTGATCTGCCAAAATTGGATGATAGGATCTACATTGACCATAAAAATTTCACAACGTATGAATTTATGGCGCTGGCGGATGTGGTTATAACCAGCAGCGCGTCTTTTGCGATAAATGAGAGCGCCATTACGGGAGCTAAGGTGTTCACGTTGGACATGACGAATTTCACGAAGTATTATTTTCCGGATTATGGCAGGGATTTTATTTTGCGCTCAAAAGGGGATTTGTTGAGAGTGTTTGCGGGAATGAAAAAGGATTTTGCCGGTTTTGACTGTAAGTGGGATAAGCTCAGGACTGAATGCAATTATCATGCGGATGGGCATAATATGCAGCGCATCAGGGACTGTGTGTTCAGTGCCGTTGCCGGTAAAAACGGTAAAAAATATGTAGAAGAAACAGAAAAGGAGGCCGTAAGTGTCTAGATACGGAGAGCAACCTTTTAAGGGGCTGAAATATTGCGCCAGATGCTGTATGCCTGAGACCGCCGAAGGTATTAACTTTGACGAAATGAATATCTGCAGGTCCTGCAGGAGCTCTGAGATGAAGATGCGTATTAATTGGTTAGAGAGGGAGAAGGCGTTACGTGATATACTCGAGCATTATAAAAAAAATAGCGGTGACAATTATGACTGTATCGTCCCCATAAGCGGGGGCAAAGACAGCACCTTTCAATTGCACGTGCTCACCAGGGTATATGACATGAAGCCGCTGGCTGTGACGTTCAGCCATAATTGGTTTTCCGAAACCGGAAAGTACAACTTGCACAACGCCCTTGAAAAATTTAATGTAGACCACATCATGTTTACCCCAAACAGAAAACTGGTGAACAAGATAGCTAAGCGGTCCCTTGAGAAAATTGGGGATGCCTGTTGGACATGCCATGCCGGGGTGGGCGCTTTTCCGTTGCAGGTCGCCATGCGTTTCGGCGTAAAGTTAATGATATGGGGTGAATCAGTGGCTGAACTTGGATGCAAGGCCTCCTATGGGAAACCCATTGAGTTTGACGATAAATATTATTTGAAGATATCATCGAAAGTTAACATAGGCGCTATGATTGACGATAACCTCACAAAAAAGGATTTATACCCGTTCAGGCTGCCGACAGGCGAGGAATTTAAAAAAAGCGGTATAAGGGGCATTCACCTGGGGGATTATATTTTTTGGGACGGTGAAAGGCAGGTTGAATTCATAAAAAAAGAATACGGATGGCGTGAGACGGATGTTGACGGGACATATAAAGGTTATAAAAGCGCAGAGTGTGTTATGACGGGAGTCCATGACTATTCAAAGTTCATTAAAAGGGGATTCGGGAGGGTGACGGACCATGTCTGCCAGGATGTAAGGGCCGGTTTAATGAGCCGTGAGGAGGGTTTTGAGCTCATTAAGAAGTTGGATCCTAAAAGACCCATAGGCCTGGACCATTACCTGGAAATTACGGGTATGACTGAAGAGGAATTTGAGAAGATCCTTAAAGGACAAAGAAAAGGAAAGGCAAGGGAGCTGCCGTAATAGGATGATATATGAACGAAAAACTATACGAACTAAGCGCCTGTAAAATAATAAAAGGGATTAAGGATGGTGATTTCAGCGTTTTTGACGTTGTCAGATCATGCGTCGATAGGATAGAAAAACTGGACCCATATATGAAGGCATGGGTAGGCTTTAGCAAAGAAAGGGCGTTTGAATTCGCCGAAGCGATAGATAAAAAATATAAAAAAGGCAATTACGATGCTGGCCTGTTAGGTGTGCCTGTAGGGGTAAAAGATATTTTTAACACTATTGACGAACCGACCTCAATGGGGTCTGTCATTTGGAAGGACTTTACGCCCGGAAATGATTCAAGGGTTGTTGCCAAGATGAGGCATGAAGGGGCAGTGATCATGGGTAAGACGGTAACAGCGGAATTTGCCGTCCATCATCCGGGTGAAACCGTGAATCCTCATGACCATAGCCGTACGCCGGGTACTTCATCCAGCGGGTCAGCCGTAAGCGTGGCGGCAAATATGGTCCCGGTCGCCCTTGGGACACAGACAGCCGGCTCGACTATAAGGCCCGCCAGCTACTGCGGAATATACGGATTCAAACCGTCTTTCGGTTTGATACCGCGTACAGGCATATTGAAGACACTGGATACCCTGGATCATGTCACTTTCTTCGCGAGGGCGCTTGAGGATATAATGCTCCTGCTGGATGTACTGCGCGTACGCGGAAAAAATTATCCTTACGTGTACGAGGCAATAGACAGCATTGATAGATCATATTTAAATAAAGAATGGCGTGTAGCTATAGTTAAATCTCCCGTTTGGAAATGCGCTGAGAACTATGCCCGGGATACCCTGATGGATTTTGCCACAAAGTTATCTTCTTTGGATAACTTGAGTGTGGAGGAGGTGGATCTTCACAGTGATTTTAACAGGGCGCACCATATGCATGAATTGATATATGAAAAAGCGCTTTCTTATTATTTTGATAAGGAATACCGCGAAAAAAAGGATAAATTAAGCGGTATATTCCGCTCGATGGTGGAGAGAGGCCGGAGGATAAGCTTTGATGAGTACAAACAAGGCTTACAATTCCAGGCTGTCCTGACAAGAAGAATGGATGAATTCTTTAAAGACCATGATATCATTATTTCTTTATCGACGGCAGGCATAGCGCCGGAAGGGCTTGCTACCATAGATAAACCTGACAGTTGTCTGATCTGGACGTTATGTCATACTCCGAGTTTGAACATCCCGATCTTTAAAGGGCCTATGGGCATGCCTTTCGGGGCGCAGATCGTAGCCGGCCGATATAAGGATTATAGGTTATTATCTTTCGCGAAATTCCTGAAAGACAGCGGCTTCGTGAATGATGTTAATTATACATTTGAGAGGGGAGATGTTTATGAAAGATATTAAAATAAGAAGTGCTATCAAAGACTCCTTTTTGGAAGGCAAGACAGTGTGTCTGAGGGCCCTGACTGAAAAGGATCTGCCCAGGTGGTACAGGTGGTTTAATGATCCTGAAGTGACAGAGTATGTGAGCAAAGGGCTTCGCCCTAACACTCAGGAAGCGCAGAGGAGCTATTTTAGGATGCTCTCGAACAGTGAGCATGACGTGCAGATGGGTATAGCGCTCAGGAAAAACGGTTTGTTTATTGGCATCATCGGCATTCACAAGATCAATTGGGTCCATCGTAACGGTGATATCAGTATAGTAATAGGCGATAAGGAGTATTGGGGTAAAGGTATCGCCAAGGAGGCGATCGCTTTGCTGGTCAGGCATGCCTTTACCAAGATGAATTTAAATAAATTGAGCGCGGGTATGATGGAATTAAATAAAGCCTCCAAGAGGTCATTTGAGTCGAATGGTTTTAAGGTCGAGGGAAGGAGAAGGCGCCATTTTTTTTATAAAGGTAAATATGTGGATACGTATACACTAGGGCTTTTAAGAAAGGACTGGCGGCGGCTATGCAGGTAGTTATAATGGCCGGAGGCAAGGGGACACGTTTGGGACCGTTGACCGAAGAGACCCCGAAACCCATGGTCAAGATCAACGAGAGGCCTTTTCTTGAGCATCAGCTGGAACTGTTGAAGTCATTTGGTTTCTATAAGATCCTTCTTTTAACGGGTTATAAAGGTGAGAAGATTATGGATTATTTCAAGGATGGACGCGCGTGGAACCT
>Ga0272441_10003083_pt1 | contig 32520 bp, 28 predicted proteins | sample SSMProp6N_FD_193582 | JGI IMG/M metagenome (GOLD analysis project Ga0272441, IMG submission 193582) | Marine sediment archaeal communities from Little Sippewissett salt marsh, Falmouth, MA, United States - SSM-Prop-6N | ecosystem: Environmental > Aquatic > Marine > Wetlands > Sediment ... | reverse complement strand
CCCAAGTCACCCCCCACGGGCTCTCTCACCCATTTCGAGCCCTACCTACCTTTGTTCTTAATTGAAACACCCCCACCGGGTACTTACGGTGACAGTGTCGCTACGCTCTCTGTCATCCCATCTCGGGCCCGTCGCCCTCGACGACCTTCTCACTTATCAGTTCAGTCGGTCCTCAGTCCATGGGTGTGACTTCGAACTTGGGACCCCGGCTTCCCGATGCCCTACGTCTCCCTGGAATTGATTAGGATTTTAACCCGGGTCGGGCATGGAAACCTCCATTACGAATAAATTTCGAATGATAACTTAATAAATATAATGCTTTATTTCATTTTCATGGAAAAAGAGGATTGGAAATATAATTCTTCAATTTTAATAATCGCACTTGCGGCGGTTGGAATTTTTTCAATTATTATTGGAGTCATAAGAGTTTCGGTTATAACAGATTCTTATGGAAAAATAATTTTTTATGATTATTACGGAAGATTCACATGGATATTCATTGGCATTTTATCGATTATATCAGCTTATTTAAAAAAGATAAAACCTGAATCTCAAATTTCTTTGTTATGCTTGATTATTGCTTTAATTTTATCGATATCAATAAAAATATATGACTATCAATTTCTTAGAGGTTCAAATCTGCTTAATGATGTTTTATTTAATCCATTTGACCTTTGTATTATTGTTGCTTTTATTTTCATTATACTTTCTCATATGATTTCCAATCCTCTTTTACATTCGAAAATATCTAATTAATTATGGTTTTTATTCGTAATGTTCAGTTTCTAAGTCACAAACCAGTACCCAACATACGATAATAGTACCTATATGTACAACCCCGTACTAAAGTACGGGGCCTGTATTATATCCATATTATACCCAACGCACCAACTACAAAAACATCAGTAGCGAAACGCCAAACACCGCAATGCAGGCACCGGCAATCCCCCGAAAGCTCGTTCGTTGTCTATACAAAACATAAACCACAGGGATGATCAAAACAGGCATCAGCGACATCAGAGTCTGCGCAACGCCAACATAGGTGTATTGTGCAGCAAAAAGACTCAACGTAACTCCAAGAAATGGGCCAATAAATGCACCTGCTGCAGTATACTTCATTCCTTTCCGATTTGAAGGCGCCGCTCGTATCTCATTCATTCTACCCATTAAAATAATCCCGATCCATAATGCAACGGACCCGATTAGCATCCGGATCAATGTTGCAGATAGTGCATTCAACGGTTCTGCCCCCTCGGGTAGCCCGGCGTTCATGCCTACCTTGGACAAGGTCAAACCAGTCCCCTGACCCGCGGCCCCAATAATACCAAGAACAATTCCCCATGTCTTTGTCCGTGTGTCCAGGGGCTCTTCATCAGATGCTTCATCTCTTTCCAAAATGACAATGACCACCCCGGTCAGCGTGATTGTTATTCCGATGATGGCAAGTTCAGGCAGCTTTTCACCGATGAGTAAAAACGCAGAGAATGCAGCAAATATTGGAGCAAGGGCCATGAGCAGGACCGAACGACGTGGTCCGATCACAACTAATGCCGTAAACAGAGCCATATCACCTATCGCCAATCCGACGATCCCGGATAATCCCACCCACCACCACATTGTAGAGTTCGCTTCCCAAAGCCACCTTATCGAAGGATCTCCATTAAACACAAAGAAAAAAAGAGGTATGTGTGCAAGAGAAAGGAACACCACCGCCATAAGTATCCGGTACCCGTTCACAGCCACGGCCCCGATCCTTTTACCTGCCGCTGAAAAGAAGATGGCATTGAATGTCCAAAGACAGGCTGTCGTGAGAGCTGCAATAGAACCCAAGAGGTGACTATTCATCGAAAAAACCTGACCGAGAACCCCAACACGGAACAGTTCTTTAAGATTTTTATTTGAACTGGAACACTAAGAGTAACTAAACATACAGATCAAATGGGATGCAAAAAAAAGTCCCAATTAATGAGGAGAACGGTTATCTTGGCAAATTTAAAGGGGGGTAACCTGAACAATCACTATGACTATCATGCCGACCTTTACTAAAAAAAACCACTTTCGATCACCCCCCTTATCGACTTTAATACAAGTAAACGCCAATATCATTACATACAATGAAACCGGACCGAACCATACTCATTAGATGTCCATACTGCGGCACCATACAGAAAAAGGACACAGGCCACGGAGATGATTGTGACAACCCACTGTGTGGGGGTTACATAGAGGCGATTACCTGGAAGGTCACCTGGAAAAAAGACGGTCCGGACAGAATAGACGATGCCAGGGAATACCTGAAAAGGAAACACGGTATATGATCCTGTACCAAATTTCCAATAAATACTAACAGATATGATCTCCAATGGGAGAAATCACCATGGAAACTGAATTTTCAGGAGAAACCACATTGATCATGGGCCTGATTATACTGGTGTCCGGCATCATCGCTCAACAGATATTGCTCTGAACCTACCAGAGCCATCCCCAGGAATGCTCGCAGTTCGCGTTCACGATACCCATATCCTCTTCGGTATAATCTAGACCTTCACCTTTCACTGTGAGTTTATTGAGTTTGGCCGGGTACTCGTTGTAAAAGAATACGTTGTTCCGGTTCCCGAAGAACGGTTGCTCAAACCGCCAGTACGCCCGGGAATAGCATTCCAGCTCAATTGATATCTTCTTTTTACCGGACCGCCCTTCAAGATAAAAGGTTGGCAGACCGCCATTATACTTCCATTTCACTGAAGACCGTTTGAACTTGTGCTTCTCTTTAGTCTTCCCGTCAATGAACAGAATGGGACGGGACAGACGAACATTATACCAGTCCAGCCAACTGGGAGCAGTATCTGTCCTTTTCCTCATGGTCAACCCCACATGAGGCTGGAAATAGTCCAGGTAATGCCCCTCCGATGAATGCACAACCGTCCACATCCAGGGTAAAGCCGGCGCGTTCACCATCAATTTTTGAAAGTAAGCCGTCCCGCAAAATTGTTCGTCAAACAACCTACCCTTCATCTTCATTCCGTAAATTCGGTAGATGTTGTAACCGTAGTTCTTGAAATAGCTGTTATCCTTGTATACTGGCTCAGAAAGATGTCCCCAGGGCGTCATCTCAAAGTGGAAATCCCATTTGTTGTTTTTTATGTTGACAACATACTTGGAAGGGTTCCCGAAAAACCGGTAATCCCCGTCACCGGAAGGGACCAGCGACCCGCCGCCTTTCTCGTCCGTTGTATAAAAATCGTTCTCTTCTAAGACCAGCGGTTCCACCATCTTGGACCCGTCATACCACCAGGCGGCTGTCATACCGTTGAACCGAAGCACCCCGGAGTCATCATGATCCACGTCGAACTTCCTTTCCCACCAGTAATCGTTCACTTTCACCTTCTTGCAGTTCTTGGTAGACCACAATATCATCAACTGACGGGACCGTTTCTTGTCATTCGGGTCCGGGATAAAAAATATCCACCACCACCACCACCAGGTCATCTCCGGAACACGTTGAGTCAGGTTCAGATCCCACATCTTGGGGTCGTTCATCGGGGTAGTGATACACCACTACCTTTTTTGGTCTTTCCGCTGGACACGCACTTTTCGCCTGGGTGGTGGACGGGGACCTTTCTTCCGAATGTCTCCGTATAGCTCCTTTCTTTTACGATCCATTTCATCATCATCCCCAGATACAGCACGTCTGTGAACCTTGATGAACAGAATAAAGATCACCAGGAACAATAAGACCAATCCACCGACGAACAGTGCCGTTGACGTCGATTCATCTTCCTCATCCTTCACCTCCCCGGTTATGTTGGGGAACCTCAGGTTAACCGACCGTTGAGAGGGCGGTATCACATCTCCGATGACGTCTATTGAAATGAAATTACCGCGCTCGGCGGTCCAGACCATGGTGACATTGAGTGTCTCACCCGGGACCATCTCATCCAGATCGTATCTGGCGCTTTCGATATTGTCCACCTTTATCACAAGCGAAACGTTACTGGTGGGGTGATCGAAAGCATTGTGAACTGTGACCGGGACCTCGTATCTCCTGCCTATTTCAACCTCCGGGGGAAATCCCACATCCAGTATCTTGATACAGGAAGCGTTGAGCATCACCGGAACATCAACAAGGCTGGACAGATCCCCCGAAGACGCACTGACGGTGAGATTCCCGCCCCATTGTACAAAACCGGCTGACACGGTGACCCCCACGTAAACCTCAACGGTACGAGAGGCAGGGACCTTCAACCGCACCTGATCGATGTCAGACCCTGATGCGGGGACGAACGATCCGCCCTTGCTCATGTTGATCAGGTTAGAAAAATCAACAGTTTCCTCGGTGGACGATGTATCGAGCAGCACAAAACGTGAAAAATGTACATTCCAGGCGCTGTCTTCCGGACCATCACACGCCATTGTCATGACCTCGGGCACGTTCCCTGTGTTAGTTAGAAGAAGCTGAAGCTCGTTGGACTGCTTGAATATGACATCCCATTGTTTGATCTCCTGGAAAGTGGACAGGACCAATCCCTCTATGGACGGTACCGATATGGTCAGGTTGGCCCAGGTGGCTTCAAGGTCCGGCCCGTCAAAAAAAACTGGAAGGACGACCTCTCCGAAAGAAACGACCGAGTTCAGGCGCACGGACATGTTGAATACCCTTACCTGACCGTAATCAAGCGTGAAGGTGTCCATCCAGTGGTTGAAGGTCTGACCGTCCAGGTGTATCTCCACGGCAAAACCGTCCAGGTGTTCCATGTTGAGCATGATATCCATGGCCGGGTCCTTGACATTCTTTAAAATCATGTTAAAATGAACCTGCTCGCCCAGCCTGGCCTCAGCAATGGAAGGGGTCACTTCAATATCCAGTTCCACCACCGGTCGTATGATGATCTCCAGTGGTGCTGACTGGAACGTATGTGTCATGCCCGCCACCTTGGCGGTTGCGTGGATAAGCTTTGGAACGTTCATTTCCTGGGCAGCTATGTTTACAGGCGGGAACAAAAAGATATCCACCACCGCCGTCTCACCTGATGCAAGTGTAAGGGTCTCCGGCTCGAAATAACCTCCCCAACGATCCATCAGCACCGATTGGGATGTCACAACTCCCCCGTCAAAATCGAACTGGGTAATGGTCAGTGGGTTGTTAATGGTGTTCGAAATTGTCAGGTTGGAAGTGATGTTATCCTCCCTGTTGATCTCGAAACTGACATCCGCGGGTATGATGGTCAACGGATCATCCTTGACAGTGAGGAACAGGTTGTATGACCGCAGTCCTTCCTGCGGGTGAGTGGCGTTCACCAGATAGGTTGCGGTTCCGTTGGCCGGAGCTGTCACGGTGAGAAGATCGGTTTCCTTGGTCGCCCCGGCTCCCACAAGAAGCGAAGTCTTTGAAAGGGATGCTTTCCACCCCTCTGCCCTGGCAAACAGCGTGAAGGTGACGGTAACGCTTTCTCGGGAAGGGTTGGTTATCTCGAACCGATAGTACCTGGTGGTGTTGGCGGGGACATTGGTCAGCTGTCCATCGCTCAACCTGAAATTAAAGGTCTGAGCCGCTTCAACGTTCTCCACAGTTGCGTTGACGGCGGACACCCCGATCAACAGGCAAAGTACAATTAAGGTCCCAAAACCCCTGGACTTCATTAGGCCAGCTCCAGCAAAGTTACCATGTCCAAGCTTTGATAAAAAGGATTTGGCCCATCCAGGATATATTTTTATTTATCCGCGTCCATAGCCAGCATTGAGGAGGAAACTTTCCTTGCACGATACCAGAACCAGGGTAAAGGCCGCCGTGTCCTTCTTGGGACCCATACTCCTGGTCATGATGATGGCATCGGTTCTGACGTTTTTTGTATACCTATCCAACACAGTTGTCATGGCCACCTTTTTTTCAGAAGAGGAACACGGTGCCGTGGGCGGGGTCGGCAACGCTTTCGTGTTCATTCTACCCGCCGTGCTGGGGGGGTTCGTGATCGCTCTACTGTTCAAATACAGAAAACGGGTCACCCTCAAACTGTTCTTCGGGGGCGCCCTGTTCTTTGCCGGGGTGTTCATCACCTTCTTCTTCTCCGACATAATATGGTACGTTCTGGCCCTCAGGACAGACACGGTTTACGTCACCGTAGGCAACGGCATGCTACATGATCTGCTCTCACCTCTGGGCTACCCAAGCTGGTCCTACGGGTCCACCGGAGGCGACCTTGCAGTGGGCGTGGTATCGCTGCTGGTGGGCTTTTTGGTCACTTTCATAATAATATCACGACGATTCTTCTACGATACCAAGAACAAGGCCCTGCTCGTTCAGGGAGCGCTTATGGGGGCGTTCCTGACGGTCATACTTCCCACCTGGACGGTATTCTTCATGCTCATAGGGCTTGCGCTTTACGATATCTATTCCGTGCGCCAGGGGCCCATAAATGATATAGTACAGCTGGCCATGGAAGAGGAAAGAGTAAAAAATCAACCAGAAAATAATAACAATAACTCCAAACTGGCCCCCTTCTTTCCTTGCCAGGTGTCCAATTCATCGATCAGCATAATCGCCGAACCTAAGGATGATAAGCTCCAAAAAACAGACAAACCTCCCAAAAAAAAGCGGGAACCACTTATAAAGAAATGGGCCAACGACGACGGAGCAGACGCCGATACACTTCTATCCTCCATGACATACAGCGGACGTTTCTGGGACCTGGGCATCGGGGATCTGGTATTCTACTCCATGCTGGCATCCCACGCTTTAAGCCCGTATTTCATCTTCAACCACGGCCAGGCGCTGGTGGATAAATGGGGCTTTTGGGGCCCCTGGATGGTGTTTTTGGGAGCCGTGGTGGGGATCAGTGTGGGATTCGCAATAACCATCAGGATGCTGGAGAAAAATACAATATTGCCGGGACTGCCCATGTCAATATTCATTGGTAGCGGCACATTCTGGATGACCGTGGTGATACTCACCACGCTTGGGTGAACTATTTCTTCTTCTTATCCAAAACAAGCTGTTCCAGAAGCGCTATGGTCCTCTCCTGGCGCTCCATGATCATGTCCATGCGGTCCCAGGTGACCTTCCAGGGAGCAATGCGAAGCTCTGCCTGGGTGGGGAACACCCCTTTTTTTGCCTCCTCCAGCATCTTCTCTTGGGATTTAATGCGTTTCTCTCTATCCTTTTGAAGATCAGTCTTTACCATGGATATCACGATCACATTATTGTATCATAACTCCGCACGGGTTTGACTTGAAACCCCTCTGCAGTGTACTCGAAATGGAGCCAGTCCGTCCCCTGGGTACCCCGCATCTTTGCCACCTTGATGTAATGGGATGGCAGTTCGTTGGCCATCTTGGGAGGTTTCTTCATGATCTCTATTACCCCGTCCATGACCCGGGTCACGAATCCTATCTCCTTGGACTCGTGCATGGTCTGGTCCAGGGTGTACAACCCGATTATATTATCGTCTCTGGGTATCTTGGACAGCCTGTCCAAAAACCGGTTGATCTCCTTGGGCTCGTAGAACGATAGAAGCGGTGAAATGGACGAGACGACCATGCAGTACTTGCCGTGCTCCTTCATCAGACCCTCGGCCTGCACCCAAACCGTGTTGAGTATCTCCTGATACTTGCCGGGAATGTCAAGGTTCTCCTGGTCGAGTTTTTTCGAGTTGGACACGAAACCGTCCTCCTCTATATCCACCCACCGGATGAGTGACCTTTCCACTTCATCGTCAAGGTCGGGCTTGAGTTTTTTGATACCCTGCAGGATGGTATCCGGATCGTCATCCGTAGCGATGATAATGCAGGGAATGTTGTCTGTTAGGCTGTTTGCCACCAACTGGTAAAGAACGGTCTCCCTGCCAGTGAACGGCGGCGCGTTCACCATCACGTTCAACCCGGAACCCACCCCGCCCCCAAGGGATCTGTCGATCAGCGAGTCACCGGTGGTCAGTTTGAATGATTCGGAGGGGTCAAACGATGGTTTGGGCCTGGGCCGCGTCTTTGGAGGCCCCTTATCTTCCTCGGTCACGGGAAGCTCCTCTGTGGACACCTCCCCGTTACCCTTGTGTTTGTCCAGGGACGTTGATATCTTCATCAATCCTGCCCGTATGTCATCCAGGGACGACGATCCGTTGGCCTTCTCATCCTTAATTTCTCCCTCCGGCTGAAGTGGCCTTGCGGGAACCGGTCCGCTCAGTGGCGATGCTTTTAGGGGCTTGAACCCTTCCGCAGCCTCAGGTTTTGAAATCGCAGGAGGTTTTGATGCCGACGTTTCCGGTTCGGTTGATTTCGGTTCATCTTGACCGGTGGTTGCCTTTTGAAGAAGACCGAGATTGTCTATCTTGCCTATTATCCTGGCAAGTATCTGTGAAAGATCGTCCATCTGAGAGTTCAGGGCCTCTTCCAGATCGGAAACCTTGGATTCGAGCTTTTCATCAATCTGGTTGTACATCTCGGCCAGAGGTTCGCGGATCATTCTCATCAATCTTGCCGGATCGATGTCGGACGAACCGCCCTGTTTCGTTTCACCGGAGCCAGTGGGGAGCGCATCGGTCTCCAGCATGGTGATGTATTCCTTGATCATGCCGGCCTCGCCGTTGTCCTTTTGAGCGGACAGGGCCTTCTCCACGCTCTTGCGGGCATCCTTAAGCTCGTTTTTCTGGATCAGGCAGATGCTTTTCTGGATTAGAAGTTGAACCGCATCCGGGTGTTCCTTCAGTGACTCTTCCAGGCACTCCAGCGCCTTGTCCAGTTCGCCTTTATCGTCCCTGGAATCGATCGCCTGCCAGAACGGGACGTTCCACCTGGGGACCTCCACCGTGTCCTCGTCAGCCTCGGCCTCCTCATCCTCTTCGGCATCTATCTCGTTCTCCTCCATCCAGGATATGACATAAGCAATTATCCTCTTTCGAAGCTCGGGGACGTTTCCCGATACCTTCAACTGAAGGATCCTCAGGGTCTCCACCAGATCCTTTTTGGTCCCCTGTCCGTCGTCAACGTGCTTGATTATGGCAGTCAGCGTGCCTGCCATGGTCTTTTTGGAGGGTATGTCCAGGACGGACCGGATGGCGGCGATCTCCTTCATTCCCAGGGGCGCTCCCATATTTGAAGAACTCTTCATGTTCTCCAATATGGCTCCCTCGATCTCCTTTTCAAGATCATCGAAGATGGCTTTGGGATTTTTATCGTCTGACATCTGGTAAACCCCCCCGGGCTTGCGTTGGTTGGAGGATTCCCAGATAGGAACGTTTCTATTTATTAACATTACCAAAAATAAAACCCATCTCCCAGCACCTGATCCACTTCCCGGTTTTCACTGCCAAGGTATAAATCCGGATTGCACATATGGCAAGATATAAAGTCACGTTAGGGGGACGGTGACATGGACGAAAAGGAGTTCAGCTGTCCACTGTGCAAGATCAAACTTGCATCTGTAAAACTGGGTAATGCCGAGATAAAACACTGCACCCGCTGCGGTGGTATATCCATAGAAGAGGACGCCCTCAGAAATATCACCGGTATCGAACTGGAAAGATCGAGACAGATAACCTGTCAGAGGTGCAACAATACCATGCAGATCAGGTACATGGATGATGTGGAGGTTGATTTCTGTCCCACGTGTCATTTGATATGGTTCGACAACAGGGAGTTGGGCAAGGCCGTGGGTATCGATCCCAGGGAAGGTATCAACGAAGGTCTTGTCCAGTTTATAAAACTGCAGCAAAAACTGCTCAGATCAAGAAAATAAAAAAAAAACAGGTGCCGACGGGGGAAACTGTCTCGCCGGCCCTTTAAAAAGAGTCTTCAGACCTATCCCACCATGGGGATGTCCCACTTGGCATCCCACGCGCTGGGATCCGCCACTACCTCGTCGGGAAGGTCCAAGCCTATACCGGTGAATATGGACATGACCCTTACCCCGTCTTCCATCCTGGGGTCCACCCGGGCCCCCAATATGACATTGGCCTTGGGATCCAGGCCGGTGGTTATGCCAAGCGCTATGGACTGGGCGCATTTCAGGCTCATCTTATCCGAGGAAGTGATGTGCACGAGAGCGCCGGTCGCTCCCTTCACATCCACGTCGAAAAGCGGGTTTTGAAGGGCATCTTCGATAACCAAATCAGGCTGCATCTTTTCAGCCTCTCCGTAAAGCAGGGTGGCCATGCCGCCCAGAGACATTATGGAACGAACGTCTGCGAAATCCAGATTGATCAAGGAGGGTTCCAGAATGGTCTCCGTGAGGCCCTTTATGATCTCTGCAATGAACTGATCCATGACAGAGAACGCCTTCTCCATGGGTTCGTTGCCCACCAGAGGCAGAAGCCTGTTGTTGTCCAGTATGATGACGGAATCGGCGTGTTCCTTCAATCGCTTGATCCCCTCATCAGCCTTCTTCTTCCTCTCCTTTTCAACCTCAAATGGGGTGGTGACGATGGCCACCACGATGGCGTTGAGCTCCTTGGCAAGCTCGGCAATATAGGGAGTGGTCCCGGTACCGGTCCCGCCTCCCATTCCCGATGTGAGAAAAACCAGGTTCGCACCGCGCATCATGTCCATTAGAAGAAGCCGGGACTCTTCGGCTGCCCGCTGGGCAACATCGGGATCACCACCGGCTCCCTTTCCCTGTGTCAACCGTTTACCTATAAGTACCTTCTTGTCCGCATCGGTCATCTCCAGGTCTTGCCAATCGGTGTTGATGGCTATGGTCGTGGACCCTTTTATCCCCAGTTTGTACAGTCGATGTATCGAATTGTTTCCCGCGCCACCGCAACCCACGGTTATTATCCGGGGGGCCAGGGCCTTGAGCTCCTGTGGCAGGGAACTACCATCTTCGATCAAGCATATACACCTCCACTCAGAACGTTAAGGCTCTGTATCTACAGAAGAAGCGAGCTGTTGACACGGTCCAGGGCCACCAGCGCCTGATCCAGGGCTTCCTCGTATAGCAGGGGGTCAGAATCCTTGTATTCCATGCACAATCTGTGCATCTCTTCAAGGAACTTCCGATCCCTGTCAAGCACTGACTCGGGGGTCACTTTTTCACCGGCGCCTAGTTCTGTACGTGTTCGATCCAACCTCATGTTTCAACCTCCTTTTTTACTCCATGAAGGTGCGAGTGCATCCCATCCCCTCTAACAGCCGGAGCTGATCCGAAGGTAATAACTCGACCTTCTAGCGTGACAGCTTGTAATCCTCCCTCCTGGGGGCGGCCCTTTCCTTTTCAAGAAGCTCTTCCATTCCCCGGTCAATGGCCTCGAAGAGTTTGGGAAGCTCCTTCAAGTAGAGCTTCAGCGCCTCTTCCATGGCCGTTTCCCGGCTTCCGATCAGGCCGTTCTCGATATAGTGATCTATTCTACGTAGCAACGCCCGGGAGACATGAAGGTGGAGCAGTTCGGTGTTCCAGTTCTCCATGTGAGCCATGTTGAACTGCTCCAGTGCCAGCCTGATGGCGACGGACCGGTTCTCGTAACCGAATCTCTGGATCACCTCGTCCAAGGCGTCCAGGTCGTCCACTGGCAGGCGCATGCTTACACGTTCAGTGTTCCCATCCTTTTGCATGTGATTTCATGTCTCCCGGTGCGGATCGCGCCAACACCCGCCGTCCCATCCGACAGGATACATGACGTTTCCTGTCCGACGGGCGTCTTGCGCAATATAGTACTAGATGTGTGACACATATATAAACCTATCTCATAGTTGTTGGATGGCACCCGGAACTGTCATACGACTAAAGATATGCCACTCTTCCGAAGTAAAAACTGGTGGAGATATGGGGTCATACGACCGTATGACCGATCCGGTCACGGTCTGACACGTTCGAAGCGGAGCATCTCGGATACCCGGCATCCTGGGTCCATCACCATGAACACCAGGTTCTTTCTAACGCCGTGGGACAGTCTGACCCCCCTGCTGAGTTCGGCCCAGGTGGATCGAAGGTCGATATCCACCACGTTGATCAGGTACTGGGCATGGGATTTTTGCGGGTTCTTCTGATATACCCTGAAATGGGTGCCGTACTTGAAACCGGTCTTGACCCACAGCCCCAGTTCCCTGAGATGGCTGTATCCCGCGTAGTTCCTTTCAAAGCCTTCCTGTATCGAGGCGCACCTGTCGAACACGTGTTCTCGATCGATCGGTGTTCCCCGTCCGTCTGATAGGACGATCACGCCCCGGCGTGCAAGATAACAGACCTCCACCAGTGAAAGCTGAAGGGCATCTCCCATGGGCTTTCCGTAGAATCCACTTTCCCGGAGCCTTTCTGCATCCGACGGGTCCCAAACCATTCCCCGGTCTTCCAAAAGAACGCAGTTGATATCCTTCTTTTCCATATCCCGCGGGTTCTCCCCATCTGGTGATATTCCGGATATGCCGTAGTATGTCAGATCCCCTTCCTCGTCCACGATGGCCATGAGAAATCCGATACCCTCTCTCATGTTGTCCATTTGACCCGAAACGTCCCGGAGAATGAAAGGGGAGCTTTCCGAGACAGCCCTGATCATGTAGGCAACCTTGCCCCGGGGAGGTTTCTCTCCCCTGGCGTAGACCTTGAAGTCCATGGGTGAAGACCCACGTACTATGAAACCCCTCTTGCGAAGGTCCCTGTATACTATGTATCTGATATCGAAACCGGATTCAAGCGCCAGGGCATGCTGGAACATGGAGGGAAAGTCCATAATCCTGCCATCCAGTTCCACAGACAGATCCCTGCTCTCGGAGAGGTATACTGCCTCCGTTGGTTCCAGTACAATGCCTCCACCTGACTGAGGCGTTCCGAAATATCCCTTGTTGTAGATGGCATTGGCCTGAGGGCCGTTGGTGACGTTGACATTGTTACCGGTCCAGGTTCCAACTACCTCGGACTTCTTGGTGTCTTTTGAAGAGCTCAACCGGTGTCCGAAGGGCCCTGGCCCCCAAAAAGTTTTTTACACCGTCCACCCTGCCCCCTTTCCACCAGGTGGACTTATGAAGATATCAGGTCGCTGTGTCCGTTGCGGAGCCAAGAGACTGGTAAATGACATCGGACTTTGTAAAAGATGCAACCGTCATGCTTCCGAGATAATATCATTGGAGGATAGAATCGCCATGCGAGAGCAGGCGCTCCAGTCCGCCAAGATGTCCAAGGCGGCAGCTGCTGCCGAGGCCGAGGCCAAGGAGGAATCCGATGAGGCAGTCGAGGAAGGAGAAGAGGCGTCCGGAGAAGCGGACAACGACGATGCCGGCGAGGTCAAGCAAGAGTGACCTATCGTTCACATCCGAGCCACTATCCGAGCCTCAATCGACGGGGTAATGTAAATCATATTCGAGGCTGCAGTATGGCTGCCGACCATTCCAATATGCCACGGGCTACAAATTCGTAATCGATGCTATTGATTTCTGCCCGATCTCCAGGTCCAAATTAAATGGGCCCGAATGCGCTACTTGATTCAGCTGGTAAGCTGGCCCCGGGCGCCGCAATTGGGGCAGGTGACTGTTATGGGCCTCTGATCGGATGTGATGGTGATGGGTGTTTTGCATTTATGGCATGCCACCCTGGTGACCTTCCTGGGCATGTCGCCCTCGGGCGCGGCAGGCGGCTGGGCGGGCTGGGGATCTGTTCCGGCGGGTGGCTGCTGTTCCTCACCGGGCTGAGGACCCGGTGCGGGGGAGTCGGCCTGCTGAGGCATTCCATCGTCCTGCGGGGCAACGTCTCCGGCGGGCTGATCTTGGGGCATATCTCCACCGGCTGGCGCCTCTTCCGACGCCCCTTCTGCGGGACTCTCCGGTGCCGCCGGTTCATCTGCAGGGGAATCCAGGCCACCCTCTGCGGGTGACGGCATGGCATCTGCTGGTTGCTGCTCTTCTGCTGGTGCGGGGGTTTCATCTGCAGCGGGTTGATCGTCGGCAACCTCTTCGGAGCCGCCTTCCTCGGCGGGTTTTTCATCACCCTCTTCCTCGGGCTCCTCGTCCTTTTTCACATCATCCATGTTAATGCCAAGATCCTTGGCATTGAATATCTGGTTCTGATCCTCCTGCGGTTCGGTGCTGAAATCTTCAGCCGGACTTTCAGGGGCCTGAGGCTCCTGTTCCTGATGGGATTCGGGTGCAGGTTCTTCCTGCTGAGGGGGTTGTGGCGTGGGCGCATCTTCGGCCGGGGACTCTTCGGGCGCAGCGGGTGCTTCAACTGCCGGTACGGCCTCAGGAGCCATCCCCTTGATGCTCAGGTATTCCGAAAGGGCCAGGGACATGGTGGATTCCACGCTTCTGCCCAAGGACTGGGCGAACTGTCCCAACTTGTCATAGGTGCCTTTTTGCATTTTCAGGCTGACATCCTGGACGTTCTCGAGCTCGGCGTCAAGGTTTTTCAGGGAGTCGGCATAGACCTGGATGTTGTACTCTCCGGCGTCAAGCTTCTCCTTTATGAGAACCTTCAACTCCTCTTTGGTTATCCATTTGCCCTCAAGGAACAGAGATATGTTTTCGATGTCTATCGTGCCCTCGACAACGTTAAGTTCTGCCATGTTGATCTTCCCCCTGAAAGGATATGCTGCACAATGGAAAAACCGTACTTATACATTTCCTAAAATGCGTCATGTCCCAGATGCTCCCGAGTTAATTGAACAGATAAGTTGCAACGGGTGTCGGGCATGGGAATATATGCTGGCCATCAAAAAACAGGGGCCCACTTTCCGCTCATCATGAAATTTACGGTCTCCATTACAAGCAGAGTTCCAAGGAATGTTCCGAGTCCCAGGAAAATGGACATGGGCAGTCCCGGAAGCAGTGATGTCCTTTCAAGCATGCGAAGAGATAGAACGAATCCTAGAAGTACAGCCAGGGACAGGATCAAGAACATGAGCCAGGGGAAGAAGGTCCCGAGAACTGAGCTGTAAAACTGGTAATAGGGCAACATCAAACTGATGTAACGGACCCCCGCCGCGCAGAACATGGAATAGAAAACCAGATCACCCAGTCCCAGGCTCCATTCTTTCGTATCATACATGAGAATGACCTGGGGATCGAAACTGTCTGATGATCCATTAAAACAACCGGAGGAAGCATCGGTGGGTCCGACCGGCACTTCACACGTTTTTGCCGTCATCTTATCGCAGCCCGTAGCACTCAACGGAGCGGTTTTCATGTCTTTGGATGTGGGTGAAACGTTTTGGGACGCCTCCAGGGTTGAAGGTGAAACGGTGGTGCTATGGGACCCGGTCTCACCGGATGTTTCTTTCTCCGATCCCGGGTGAGATTGCCTTTTTGCGTTACTGTCTTCATCGGCTATGTCCATTATCTTCTTTATAAGTCCTCTTTTGACCGCGTATATATCGTATAAAGCTATGAAGAACACGAACGGAAGTATTATGAAAATGGGAAGCAGGCTTGCCAAGAACGCGCCCATCATCCCTCCAACGCTCAACATGGCGATGTTCCTTTGGAGAGGGCTCGTCTTGTTTGAAATGAGCATGTGGCTGAGAAGAATCCCGTAGGGGACGGAAAACAGCGAAAGTACCGTAATCGCCCATGTCAGGTTTCCCTCGCTACCCGTGGCGTTTAGGATAAGATAGTAAACCCACCATCCGAAGTAGAAAAGCGTGCTCACGCAGATCAGGGCCATGGCGCTCCCGAAGAATATCTTAAGCGACAGCCGTTTTCGATGTTTGAACATAAGGTAGATGAAGAATCCGCCTATCACCGCAAGTGCCAGTAATATCATGGTATTTAGAAGTCCAAGCCTGGTTTTCTCCTCGCCCGTGTAGGTGGTCTTCCCGGTTTCGTTAGTGTTTCCCGGAGCGATCTTGTCCTTGACGGGAGATGGGATAAGCTCCGTTCCTTCCAGGCTGCCGCCCGTGCTCTCGTCCACCTCAAGACCCGATGGCAGATCGGAGCCTTCCACATCCTCGGCACTGAGCTGCCTGAACTCCTTTCCCCTGAGCCTGGCCTCATCCAGGTTGGGATAGAACTTGACATACACCAGCGATGTGGCCATCATGAGCACCAGCAACACCGGCAGGATATCCCGGAGGGTCTTTGAGATTCCCTTAGGCCGTTTCAAACCACCAGCTCCACAGGATCAATTTGTTGATTTGCAATATAGATTGTTGTCAGTTATCAGGCGGGAAACAAACAATCGACGATGATGCCCGCGGCCACAGGTTGGCAGAAGCGGGTGATCAACCTTCTACCCTTTATTGCATTATGACCTTCTGTCCGTTTGACATTCAAAAAAGCGGCTTTCTACAATATACCGGGAGGGTGGCAATCCATTTAAATAAACTCTCCGCAATTGCAACGAGTAGATTACAGGGTGAAGAGCTACCCTGTCTTTGGGGATATGGACATGGCTGATACCACCATTGCTGAACTGATGGTCAAGGACCACGAAAGGATCGCTAAACTTCTAAAGGATCTAACATGCTGCCTGGACGGCACGCCTGAAACCGTCAACAAGGTGTTCAACAACCTTAGATGGGACATTGAAAAGCACTTCGTTCTTGAGGAGAAGAGCATATTCATCCACATCGATTCCGGGGATGATGATCTGTTCAAGAAGATGCAGGTACTGCTCAAGGAGCATGAGAGGATAAAGGACCTGGTTAGGAACGTACAGGTAGATCTGGATAACGACAGGAAGATAGATGTGGACGAGCTGGTCAAAAGCCTGGAGCGGCACAAGAATTTCGAGGATTCGAGTTTCTATCCAGAGCTTGATAAACAGCTAAACGATGACCAGAAAAGGGGTATTCGTGGGTCAATGGTATCCTGCGTCTGAGCCATTTCAGTTGTGGCGCCAGTGTTCCACAGCCGCATTGCCTACATTGGCGTGTAGGTGTTAATGCTCAGCTTCCTTATCAGGTTCTTGTAGCGCAAGAAACATTCACTGCAGTAGGGATCTTCCCAATTCTGCCTTGTTTTTCTGTAAACCTTTTCACATCTCTCGCAGAAGAAATCACCGCATTTCGTGCAGGCAAGCATGGCATTGCCCTTTCCCACATTGGTTTTGCACCGCGGGCATGAGTTGTCAGGTTGAGTGGGTTTGGAAACAGTTGACTTATCTGTCGTCGGGTAATGTAGTTCCCGTTCACAGTTGTAACACCAGCGGGCCTTATCCATGAGCTTTGTCCCGCAAAATTGGCAAACCGTCATTCATCATCACCTTGACATCAATCGTATGGGACCAATCCTCAGTGAGCAGTCAGCCACCGAAATAATAATACAACTCAACTATTTGTGATTTATGTACGAGGATGCCGGTGGCTCTAACAAAAAAAATGAATGGGGAAAAAACCCCGAGAAAAAAAGATGGCCGAAGATCGGCCAGTTTGATCTGGATACGGAACTCAGTACCTTCGTGGAGGTCTGTGCTTCCTGTAACACTCCCTGCAATAAACGGGTCTGTCGGGGTCTGGCTTGAAGGGCACCTCGCACTCCTGACCGCAGTCGGAGCAGGTAGCCTTGTGCATTTCTCTGTCTTGATACATTAAACTACTTCCTTTGGGCCGTGGGCCCATTTGGCCAACAGAGAGCTTCTATATTAATGCTTCGTAAATATTAATAGTTGTTCTGGATGCAGGATAAGAGCATCCCTTTTTTCCAACCCAATGACAAACCGACACGACGTGAAAGGCAGAAGCTCGAACCGGTTTGCACGATTATTTGAACTGCCTCATGATGTGTAGGATTTATTCGATCGGACCATCATTAATAAATACAGAACCGTTGCCCCTTTCATGGTCTTCGACCGGGAACGGCATCTCAGGCAGCTTGATGACGATATGGCTCATGGCAGGGTGGATGAGGGGATAATCCCCCTGATCTCGGCCATCAACGAAAGAGATGGGTACGTCACCACTTCCAGCTGCGCCGGCAGGATACAGCTCATAGCCGTTCCTGTACTGGGGGACAAGTCCCATTCGATGGTTTTGGGTAAATGGCATTCTCCCGTAAGTGATGATGTCATTTCAGAGGCGGCGGGTGGCTGGGACGGAAAGGGGCTTCTTCATCTGCAGATGCAGTCCATGATAGTCCATGTGAGATGCAGGGACCTCAAGCTGGCCATAGCACTTCGAAACATGGCTGACGGTTGCGGCCTGAAGTATTCCACCATTCGATCCATACGACTGGACAGGGATGATGACCCACAGGACATCATTGTGGAACTGCAGGGCACGGAACGGTTGGATGTTCCCCTGGGAAGAGACCAATTGATGGTCAGTTGTGAATACCTGGCGTACCTGAGCGAGAGGGCCAACGATGCGTTGCAGAGGAACCAGGAAAAAAGGCAGGCGCTGGAACAAACCCTAAAACACACGCCCAGTTCCCAAAAAGGTGATAAACAGGTGCAAAATTTTTAATCGACCGCCCCGTTCCCCGAAAGCGTGTTAACACCTGATCATTCCTACAACATTCTCAGGCTTGCAATAGGCATGGTGTTTTTGATCTATGCAAGCTATCGGGATTTGAAGACAAGAACGGTGGACAACTGGGTCTGGCATGTGATGGCCTGGTCCGGTTTTTTGATCATGGAATACCAGTTCTTCACAATGGATTTCGACCAGCGTCATATCCTTTTTACCCTTCCCGCTCTCATCCTTTTCATGTTCTTCCTCACCGAGGATTACATAATCTATCCCGACGGATGGGTCAACTGGCCCTGGCTCGGGCTTCTGGGCGTGGCAACGGTGATGGTGATATACGGAATTTTCGTGGACGGACTGTTGGGGTTCAACCACGGCGACAATGTCAGGGCCTTTCTGATAATCATAGTGATACTGGTATCCTTCATGTTCTTTCAAATCGGTCTCATTCCGGGTGGTGCCGATGCCAAGGCCATCATGGCCATGGCGTTTTTGATACCCGTCTATCCGGAGATAGGCGGGTTCCCGCTGCTGAGCACATCACACATAAGCACCGGTCACTGGATAATCGAACGGGTGTTCCCGCCCGCCATAACTGTTCTTTTCAACGCGGTGCTGTTCATGGTGGCCATACCCGTTGCCTTTTTGATATACAACATATCAAAGGGTGATCTCAAGTTCCCCGCCTGTCTTTTCGGTCACACCATGGATTTGTCCCAGGTTCCAAAAAAGCATGTTTGGCTCATGGAAGGTTACGAAGAAGACCGTCATGTCTGGATATATTTCCCATCAAGACGAAAGGGACAAAAAAAGATGTTAAGAACCCTAGAACGGAAGGGACACACCCGGGTGTGGATAACCCCCAAGTTCCCCTTCATGGTCCCTCTTGCCATGGGATACCTGAGCGTTTTTTTGCTGGGAAACATAATGTTTTACATTTCCAGCCTGCCCGCCAGTTGAGAGCTCCCCGCATGTTGAAAAGCGGGCATTTTGCATGGTAATTGACATAGAAATTTCACATGGCGAACGGGCTTACGATCATGTTGCGTACCTTCAGAAGGAATCACGAAGGGGATTGAAGGCAGAGCTCTGGTCCAGGATTACAAATTCCCGTTGAAGCATTCGGAAATCATCGTTGGGGATAGATTTGGGGTTGAGAGAAACCAGACAGATCGAGTTGGAAGACATGATCTTCTCGTTCATCATCTGGACCATTGCCAGTACCTTGGCAAAACCGTTTACGGACATGAGATGTCCCAGAGAATCGATGAAGATGACACCCCTGGGACAGACGTCCATGAAATATGCCATCTTGTCAAACATCATGTCCAGTTTCTGAGGCGTGATGTTCTCCATTCCATCGTGAGTGTTCTCGGTGGTCAAATATACCTGGCCCAGTGAATCAATGGCCATCAGGAGCTGTGGGTTGCTTCTGGTGAAAAATTGTCCCTCGTTGCCCATATCCAGCATGTTTCTGTACATGCGGAAGGCCACAACTGGCCGTTCTTCCAAGACAAGATACAGATATCCACTTTCCAGCTCCAGTCGGAGCCTTTCCTGCTCAAGAAGCTGAATTATAATCCGTTCCAGCTCCTCCATGGGCAAATCACCCAGATCGGACCCGTCGACTATGAAATTTGGAAGAGAGTCATCGTTTTTTTCCATATGTTCTTCTATCTCCAATCCCCGAAGCGAGCTTAGAAAGAGGAGTTTGGACTTAGCTTCCATGATGGTGCCCATCTCGCAGTTTTCGCCAATACGGAGCTCCAGTTTCAAATCCGGCCACCTGTGATCTACCATGAAATTGTTGGTCTTATCATCCCATGGATGCTGTAAATCAACAACTTACACGATTTAATTGTTATTGTTTTTTTTCCTTCGGACCTATCTTTGGACCCATCTTTGAATATTTCCCGGAGCTTTTTTGGACTTTCAGCGGGAAGGGATCAAAAAACACTTGTGGATGGCGGGTTCGCCAGGTTTTCATCCTCCGGTCCCCAGGGAACTATCACATACAAAAAAGTCATATACAAAGACGGAACTGGAAAGAAGAAAAACAATCCTTTTCGTTTGAATAACCAGTCCATGAAAAACGGTCAAATGAACGTCAATTTTCTTGCTCATGACGGTTTTTGAATATCTGATACGTAATGCAACAGACTTTATATGCGTCAGGATAATTCCAAACGGACCGGGGGACCCACCATGAAATGTATGAAATGCGGTCGTGATTATTCGAATGCCTACACCCAGTGCATGACCTGTGGGATACCACTGGGGCCCAGGGGCGCAGCCTATCTTGAAGAGGCCCGCTCAAGGCCCAGTGCTCCCATGAGCGAGTACGAAAGACAGCTGGCCCAGGGGAGAACAGATATTGGAATGGTCCAGGCCACCGAGACAGTTAAAAGGGAGATCGAGGAAGAGAAGATAATGTCGGTGGTGGTGGATGCCAAGGAAGGCTTCTTGAAACCCAAATGGGACATAATAATCACCAATCGTCGGTTGGGGTTTGTAAAACCCGGGTCCGTGGCCAAGGCCAAGTCCGGGTCCCAAAACGTGCAGGTCTCTGACATACTTGCGGTTTATCCGATCAACAAATCATTCACATTCGACCAGATAACCCAGGTCATCATAAAGGGAAAGAACCTGACGGTACGCTGTGGGAATATGACACTTTCCTTGGTGCTCCCCCCCGAGGGCGGTGCCAAGCTGAACCAGGTGTTGGCCCAGTTCCTTGGGTCGAAGATTACCTACAACTGACGGGTTCAATTAGGAACGTTGGGCTGTTTTTCAGGTTCAACCTTGTACCATGACGGGGTCTCGCTGAGATCAACGAATTCAACCAGCATGACGGCTTCACCTTCCACCACTGTCTTTCCATCCTGGTTGATACAGCTGGTCGCCAGGGTGACTATGGGTTTGTCCTCCTTGATGGCCGTGACCTCCACAACAGCCGTTATGGTATCACCGATAAAAACGGGGTTTCGGAACTTGAGGGTCTGGCTCAGGTATATGCTTCCTGGTCCCGGCATGATGGTTCCCAGCACGGTGGAGAGATAGCCCGTGGGGATCATGCCGTGGGCTATGCGCTTTTTAAAACGTCCTTTCGATGCGTAAACATCGTCAAAGTGGTATGGGTTGGTATCACCCGTGGCTCCCGCAAACAACGCGATATCCGCATCGGTGACTGTACGTCTGTAGGTCGCCTTGTCTCCGATCTCCAGGATGTTCCAGGCCTGGGGGTTGTCCAGGAAGGTTCTCTTCTTGTCAGGTATCCGGATCGCTGGTTTTCCGTCAATGATCTCCACTTTCGTCATCTGTTTCACCTTGAGTGGTCAAGAACTCCTAAGGAATATAAACCTTTGACAGGGACCGGCGGTTTAAGTTGAACAGATAGACTGCAAATATCAACGACGTTTCCATGTAAGAAAAAAAGCAGCCAGAGAAAAAATGACGGCCAATACAATCAACATGAGAACCTTGACACCCGATATGTTTTCGTTATCGGGCTTTCTCCAGATAGATTCGTTCTCATCCGGGTTATCCCTTTCATATCCATCATCCCCATCATCTGCGTTATTGTCTGGATTCGTCTGCTTGGTGCCGTCGGGATCGTTGCCATCTGAATTGAGCGAGAGTATGATCGTGTTCATCCCCTCCTGGAGCCTGACATCGGAGATGTTGATCCTGCCACCGATTTGAGAATAATTCAATTCGACCTCGGAAGGATCGTTTCCTTCCGGTATAAACAGGGCCCGTTGCACATCCATTACGTGGACAACGATCTCCACCCTTTCCATCAAAATCGTCCTGTCCGACCTGAAATATAATCGAACGGAATCCACAGCGTCTGTTCTTTTTTCCAGATAAACCCCGTTTAGGGTTTCAATGGTATTACCCTCATCGTCAAGCTTTACCACCTGAGCTTCGTTTTGATCCTCGATCAGAACGTAACTTCCCTCTGCCAGACCAAACACTATCGAACCTTCAGCAGGGATATCCACAGAAACCCGAAATCGTGTAAGCACGCCGTTTGAAAGGCTTCCAATGATTTCACAATCTTTTGAATACCAGGCCAGGTCGCCTGTGGCATAAAAGTCGTAAACCAGTGAAAGGTCTCTATTCCATCCGTTGGTTATCCCCATTTCCTCAACGTTTTCGTTATGGTTGCCATACGGTTCGGTTATGTTCAAATGATATGAAGGAAGACTGAAACGTGGCTCTTTGTAATTGTATGACACAAGCTCTCCGGAGTCGAACACCAGTTCTCTATATCCCCAGTATTCCACTACACTGGATGCACAGCTTGTGGTGGTGATATGACGGGTTCCATTTTCAGAAATGATGGCATCCTGGTGGGTGTGACCGGTGAATGTGTTCTCAACGCCGTATCTCTTAAACAGCTCCCTTAAACGGTCCGCCCCGGAACCGGTGAAGGTCTCAAGTGGATGATGCATTGCCACATTGGTGGCCATACCTTCCAGTCTTTCAAGCTCGGACTCCAGCCAATCGAGCTGTTCATCCATCACCTGCCCGCCCCAGTCGGGTATGGCAACACCCACCGATCGCCGTTCCTCAGCCGGGCGATCGAAGCTGTTGAGACAGACAAATGCACTGGACCCATATTCAAATGACTGATACAGAGGTCCGAAATGGTCAACCCAATGATCGAAACCGTCCTCGCCGGAAAGGTGGTAATGGCCATCGTGGTTGCCAGGAATGCAAAACAATGGGACCCGAAGGGACAGAAGAAGTTCGCGGCATACGGAATACTCGTAATCGTAGGCATCACCGAACACCAGATCTCCTGTTAGAAGTACCATGTCGGGTCTAAGCAGGTTGATCTCCTCCAGGGCCTTTTGCGCCGCCTTCCATCCCACGGTCTGCTGGATATCCACTGCCGCTCCCCGCAGGTCTCCAATGTGAATATCGGTAAGATGTACCATCTTGAACTCGGAAGAAATGTCATCCTTCACGCACAAACAGTGCCGTTCAGAGGTAATCAGCTCCGGTATCCGCCCATTCGTCACCTCAATATCATACAGGCCATCCACCGCATCTTGTGGGACCTTGAAGGCAAGTTCCAGGCCGTTCTCACCCATGATTGCGTCTTCCGCGTCCTGTTCCCAGCGGAACGCCAGGTGATCGGCAGACACTGCCGCGATCCCCCAACCGTCGTTTAATGGGGTTTCCGATACCGATACAATCTCAACTATGACAGAGAAGGGGTCGCCTTCTTGCAAAATGAGGGGCGAGCCCAACCTGGGATGGAATATTGATATCGAAATCTCATCATCCTCAACCTGGGCCATGACACCAAATGGTTGCGCAGACACCAATACTAACATCAAGGTGACGATTATGTATATGGGCCTCATGATTGTTGATACTGTTTCAGAGTATTATACGTTTTACCGGATCACATGATCCGTTTTACCTTGGAATAATCGATCTTCTTCTTCATTTCTTTGAAGATCGCCTCCGGATCTGTGTAATACTCGGATACCGTGTTGGTAACGTTGATGTAATCCCGGATGTCGTTTTGGATAAGGTAACGGATGACGTCCGATCGCCGGTTGACCTCCGCCAGCACCTCGTCCAGGGTCATGTCTTCCCTGTCCATAACCTTCTCGTAAAGATTGGAGTGACCGCCGTATATGAACTTGTCACCGGCCGGGGTGTGGGAGAACACCTGGTTTGTGATGATCTCCAGAGTGCTGGGTTCTATACCGACTATCTCGGTTATGGTGGTTATCCGTCTTAGCCGCTGTCCTTTTATCCTCATGTGCTTGTGAATTATGACCATGTTGAGCGCGTTTAGAAGAACACGGGGGATCTCGATAGGCGGGTTCTCAAGCCTGTAAACGATGGATTGAACGGAATCGGCGTGCATTGTGGAATATGTGGTGTGACCTGTGGCCATGGCCTGGAACATGGTCATGGTCTCCTTTCCTCGTACCTCCCCCACCAACACGTATTCCGGCCTCTGACGCAGAGCTGCTCTCAGAAGCTGATACATATCAATTGATCCTTCTTCATCGGATTCCGCACCGCCCCTGGTTAGACCGGCTATCCAGTTCTCGTGAGGGATGTTCACCTCGCGGGTATCCTCGATGGATATGACCTTTGATGAAGGGGGTATGAACATGGCAATTGCATTCATGGTGGATGTCTTTCCGGATGCAGAACCACCTGCAAAGATCATGGACTCGCCGTACTGGACAGCAAGCCACAGATGAGCTCCCATTTCAGGGCACAGTGTACCGAAGTTGATGAGGTCCACCACCGTAAGCGGGTCTTCCTTGAACTTACGTATGGTATAGGAGGAACCCCGGGTGGTTATGTCCCGCCCGAAGGTGGCATTGATACGGGAACCGTCGGGAAGGGTTCCGTCCAGAATCGGGTTGGCAACGGATATGGTCTGATTGGACCGCTGGGACAGGGAAATGACATGGGAGTCCAGTTCATCATCCGATTCGTATATGATGTTTGATCGGATGGATCCGTAATCCCTGTGATACAGGAAGACAGGTATCTCGGGACCATCACAGGATATATCCTCCACATTGAGGTCCTTGAATGGCGCCTCTATTTTACCGTAACCTACAAAATCCCTCAGGATGTAGTACACGATCTTGTCCAAGGATTTTTTCGGAAGGTCCATGTGATAGTCTTTGACTATCTGCTTGATGATATCCTTCAGCATGTTGTTCTTCTCTTCAACGACATTGGATTCCTCATCCTGTCCAACCGGCTCATCATAGGTCAATGTCATGTCTATGGTGTTGAGAATGAAGTTCAGGGCGTCGTCTTCTTTCTTGTTGAGGACAGGTTCGAGGATCTGGTAGACGTAATCCTGGGTGTCTGTTTTGAGAAGGATCCGAACATAACTGAAAGGCTCCTGGATAGGCATGAAGTCAATTTCTTTGACGTTCTTGTCGGTGATCTTTGGAATATCGACAAGGGAATCGGCCGATATATTATGATCTGGTTTTACATTTTTAGCAGCTGCGGCCTCTGCCATGTTGATCAACCCGGAACCCAAATTGGGTTTTTTAACCTAATTGATAGTAATGTTTATTAATGATTTGGTGGGGCACGGCGGAAAGATCGTCCATCGGAATGTGAGTCGGATGCAGGGGGCCTTGCATGATAACGATCCCCGGTGTCCTTTCTCTTAAGGTGTTTTGAACCTTTAGCGCTCCTGGCGGGGTGCTTTTTACCGAGGTCTTCCCCGGTTTTTTTTGTTTTCTCCTGTTTGCGGTTTTGGAGATCGGTCTTTCGTGATGATACACTGCGTATCCACAGGGCCAGCAGGACCACCGAGATGGATACTGCAACCACTACTAGGGCAACCCTTGACTTTTTGCATCCACTGTCATCTTCTTTCACGGTGATCCGACCCGGGACAACCGTGGTCTTGTTCCCATCATCAAGTGTTATGTTGAATCCATGTGTCCCCACGTCCGCATCTTCCGGTGTAAAGGATATCTTGCCCGTACTCGGGTCCACATCGAACAAAGAGCTGTCATCGGAAAATCTTACAAAATCGCCATCGGGATCATATGCGTTCAGCAGGATGAAAAAATCCTCGTTCACGGTTATGACAATATCACTTATGTCGCTGGTAAGATGGGGAGGACGGTTCCCCCAGATATAGTGAAATGAGAGAGGAACGATCATGCTGGCTTTCCCGTCAGTGATCGTCATGTTGACGGACAGGGGGGATGAACTCACCGTATCCGGATCGATTATTATGGTCCCTTCCATTGTCCGTGGATCAAAACTGGCACCCGCATAGTCCAGGCTTGCTGTCAGGATGTCCCCGTCCGGGTCCCATGCGGATAGTGAGAAAACCGATGGTTCGCCCAGGATGGCTGAAAACGAGTGGGGACCAGACTCCGTCTGCGGTGGATCGTTCACACTTTCCACGGTAACTGGTATGGTCATGTTAAATGAGAATGCCTCACCATCAACACTCACGTTAATTGAATAATTCCCGGACAGGTCAGGCGGGGGCAGGATTCTCATCATCCGTCCATTGGTCACATCAAGTTGCCACCCTGGACCGGGTGCCCAGGCCAAAAAATCCACACATTTCGGGACATTGTCATCCGGGAATGCGATCTGCCAGAGGTCCACCTCCGTAGGATCTGATGGATCCTCTTCCATGACCACGGGGTTCACTTGATCAGGTGCATTCCTCCGTATCACCTGTTGCACGGTCCTCATGGGAAGATGGCAGTTGGCTGTTATGGTGATGGTTATATCAGTTCCTGGTTGGGCGGATACGTTCTGGTCAAAATATACAGTTCCGTCCGATCCGGTGACGCTCACCCAGTACAGTCCGTTCCCATGGATACACACAGTTGCATTTGATTGGGGGATGCCGATTTCATCAAGGATGAGCAAAGAAAGACCGTTGGACCCGTGATATATGGTGCCGATATCCGAGGTCAGATCCCGAGGTATCCCGTGCCATATGGGGATCTCCGGGTCGCCCAGCAGGTTGAGTCCGGCAAGATTTGCCCTGGCCAGGACCACATGGCTCGGGATATTCCTCTTTATCTCAGGCATCTTTTCCTTAACGTACCTTTCCTTCAACAGATCAAGGGCGGCACCGGGTCTGTTGGCCCCAGCGAAGAATATCTCCCAGAATGCCCGGTCCATCCACCAGTTCCCTATTGAATATCCCTCAAAGGTCTCTCCTCTGTACGATTCGTTGGTGTTGGAAATGTATCCTATGGCCCCTCCACCCGGTGCGGTCAGAAGACGTTCCAGGTTGGAGTCGTCTTCCTCGGTAAAATCAGCCATGCTGCAGGTTGGCATGAACATGAAAGGCGGCATGTCGCCGTTGGTCAGGTTGTCTATGTCCCTGGACCGGAGAAGGTAATGGAAAGCAAGGTAGCTAGAAATGTTGGCCATACCCGTGGGATCGTTGTAATGGGCCAGCCCTTCTCCTGAGAGGAACGCCTGGCCAGCAAAATTGAGCAGGGAGCAACCCTGGTTCAGTGATGCCATGGCCGACATGTTATCCAGTGTGTCGGTTTCAGGCGAGTAATTCCCGCCTTCTATCTGTGGATAATCGTAGTATTCCTTCACATGGATATTTTGCGGGAAGAATTCAAGCGCTTCTTTCTTCACCTTGTACGCGTTGTCCTTGTAATCATCGTAATCGTCGGGATCGTTGGGAGAATCCATGAGCGATCCCCACACCAGCGCGGTGTTGGTCCAGTTGCCGGGTGCCGGAGATGTCTCATAAGAAATGATGCGGTCAACCACCAGATCGGCCTGGCTCCCGTTACCCACAGGAAGCCTTCCCACGTTCAATGGAAGGAATGTCCATGCCCAGTCCTTGTCCTCCTCGCCGTAAACCCCATCTCCATCATGATCCCATTGCCACTGTGGATTGGCAAAGTAAAGGTCAGATAGATACAGGTCATCGTATCCCATGACACCGGCCCCCACATTTATGTACCTGACCGGAACCACATCCGAATCACCGCCCAGAAGAACCCATTTCAATGCAGGTTCCGAATCGGTAAGGTTTTGCAAGAACAGTCTAATTGATAGGGCGCCGTCGATGCTGGGGTAGGACTCGAATATCCCTCCGGGTCCGTCCAAAGTGAATACTCGTGCAGGGACACCCTTCTCGCTCTTCCAGCGGGCAAGTTCGTCAAATGATGTTTCAAGCTCTCCTGTTGTTATGATGACATATTCCAGAGGGACGCCGTTGAGGATATTTTCCAACTCTTTATCGGGTGAATCAATCCAGATCTCCCCTTCTGAATGTGGAAATGCAGGAATGATGGTGATGAGCAGGATTACCGGGATCAGTAAGGTTGGAAACCTATGCATCATATCGATATTTCCATCAAATATGCAATAATTAACATTTCCCATTTCATGAATGGGTTTTGGCACTCCGCTTCCAATGTGCATCATATCGGTAATGTTAAAGAACATGACCGGACCTTTCCACCATGATGTCAGAAGACATGTCCAAAAAGGTGAAGATGAGGACAACTGCGTTGGTACTAAATGACAACGCAGTGTTGGTCCTGGCGACCATAAAGGGCCTGACCCGCGAACGTGCGCTGGTGAGAAATGCATTTATGGATATGGATCCCGATGCGGTTGCCATCCACATATCCGCTGAAGAGATGATAGGTCTTAAGAAGGTGGTGGACGGGAAGATAAAGGAGATCGCCCTGTCTAACTATGAGGAGGTCTACGCCAAGAAACTGTCCCGTTACGGGCAGGTCCAGGTCCCGCCGCCCAGCATTGTGTCGGCATACAGGCTGGCAAAGAAAAAAAAGATACCCATTCTGGCTCTGGATGTGGGGGAGGAAAGGTTCACGGAAGCCTTTACCTCCAACATCTCTACCATGCAGCTTTACAGACACTCGTCAAGGTTGAAGAAACTGGCAAAGAAAAAATACAGCTCAAGCGATCCGGAGCAATTCATAAGGGAGTGGGATGCGGATGTCACTAAACTGAAGGGATTTTCCCAGCTGGAGGATATCCGGGAAAGGCACATGGCCGAAAGGATCCAGTACTTCAGTGGCAAGTTCGACACGTTGCTGGCGGTTGTGGAGTTCGAGCGTGCCCCCGGCATACTACGCCACCTGGAAAACTAAAAGAACACCTTTCCATCAGGACCCTGAGCAAGTAGAAAAAGAGCCACTTTCGGCAAGGATTTCATCCTTGCCTCGATCCTTCGGAACCTTTCAGTTTCCTCACGACGAAGAGGATTTGAACCCTCGGGTTCTGACTCATACAACATTACCTGGAGACGATGTGTCAGGACCTCGGGCATTCGAGATACAATGATTTACTTTTCTCGAACGCCCTCGAGGGTTTCAAACCCTCCTTGTACTGTTGACTCTCAACGATAAAAATTAAAAGAGCCACTTTCGGTCACGAACCGCAGGTTCGCAACCTCGATTTAGTGGATTTCCATGTCGTTCAAATTTGATGCCGAAATCCCCAAAACTTCGGTGACATCCATCAATTATTATTAAAGTCGGATGTCACCTTGTTCTTAGGATTCTGCTACGCTTGAAGTATATGAATCCCAACAACGGAGGGATTTGAACCCTCGAGTTCTGACTCATACAACATTACCTGGAGACGATGTGTCAGGACCTCGGGCATTCGAGATACAATGATTTACTTTTCTCGAACGCCCTCGAGGGTTTCAAACCCTCCTTGTACTGTTGACTCTCAACGATAAAAATTAAAAGAGCCACTTTCGGTCACGAACCGCAGGTTCGCAACCTCGATTTAGTGGATTTCCATGTCGTTCAAATTTGATGCCGAAATCCCCAAAACTTCGGTGACATCCATCAATTATTATTAAAGTCGGATGTCACCTTGTTCTTAGGATTCTGCTACGCTTGAAGTATATGAATCCCAACAACGGAGGGATTTGAACCCTCGAGTTCTGACTCATACAACATTACCTGGAGACGATGTGTCAGGACCTCGGGCATTCGAGACACAATATTGTCCATATCTCGAACGCCCGCGAGGGTTTCAAACCCTCCTTGTACTGTTGACTCTCAACGATAAAAATTAAAAGAGCCACCGGAGGGATTTGAACCCTCGGCCTGCTGATTACGAATCAGCCGCTATACCGCTAAGCCACGGTGGCATGTGATGCGGGATGGAACCGTGACAATGTATATTACGGTTACTGGGCCAAATCGACAATATTTGTGAAACCTGTTATGGGAAATGTAATATACCGTCACATGGATTTCGTGAAAGGTTTTGGGACAGATGACCGACCAGTCACTGAAAAGGATGCAGGTTCTTTCGATCATTCAACGTTCGAAGACCCTTTACGAAAAGGTCCGTACAACCGGAGAGAATACCGACCACATAAGGGACACCCTCAACCAGTCCATAGAGGCCATCAAACAGGAGAACTTGGATCACGCCCTGGATTTGGCCAAGAAGGGTATGATGGATATTATGAAACTGTGGAAGGCCAGGGAGGATCAGACCGTTGAGATGGTCCAGCAAGACGTTGAAGCGCCTATTCCCAAGGATGAGGAAGACGACCTCGTGGAACTTGCACCCGTGGATGAAAAGATAACCGATTCCATACCCGGACCGCTGTCTCCTGAAGAGATCATGGAGATGCAAAACCAGATAGCAGTATTCAAAAAGGACGGCTGGACCGTAAACACTCTTGAACGGGCCATGGAATCAAACCCTCATGTTGCCAAGAAATATATTACTCAGTTCGAGCGCAACATTCCAAAGGTTCCTGAACTGAAAGAGAAACTGTCTCATATCAATTCCCTGGGTAGCGGGGATCGGGTAGCCGAGTTGAAGGAACAGCTGAAGGACCCCCTTAACGTGCCCAACGTTGATGGTGCCCTTACCTCCATGGAACTGGGGAACAAGATAACCGAGATATTCAAAGAAAAGATCCAGAAGGCTGAGGCGGAGGAGGAGAAAAGATTAAAGGCCCTGGAAGATGAGAAGGCCGAGGATGTGAGTGACAGGAAGGGCGACGAGGAAGATCTGGAGCCCATGTTCCAGATGGCCGAGGATGCCAAAAAGAACAAGGATGTTGATACGGCCATCAACATTTACAAGTACATTCTGGAACGCCATCCGCTCAACAGGAAGGCCCTCAGTGAGAAGGCAAAACTTGAAAAGGATGCCACCAAGGTAAAGAAGTCCAAGGAAAAACAGATCAAGCGAAAGGAACGGTCCGTCTCTCAACGATCCGCCTCTGACATGTACAGGTGTCCCAAGTGCAAAAAGGAGATGACCCTTTTTACTGTAAGACTTGATCGAGGCACAAATCAAATGCTATGTCCCGATTGCTGGAAAACGGGAGACAAAGTATCTGTCTTAAAGATCGAGGACTGAACTCAGTCGACTTTTAAATTAGTGATCGTTATCAGAAACCTGAAACGATAGGTGTGTCTGGCAGCGAAGCTGGAAACGAACAACACGCTGGATAAAATACGTGTTTCGAATGTTCACTGCGTAAACAGCGGCCGAAGAACGATAATCCCGTTCTCGGATATCTCCAAGCCATGTTTTTCCATGGAATGCTTGGTGGCTCTCATCTTCTTTATCTGGATGTAACGGGTTATGTGACCTTCCATGTCCCGTTCCATGCCCAGGAAAATAACCCCGTCGGACAGATAGGCCTCATCCGAAACGGAGGATTCCTCTGAATTGGCAGATGCTTCCTTTATCAGGAAAGCCATGATGTTGAGGTCCCGGAGATATTTGAAGAAATGGAAAAGCCTGGGACGCAGGTCCGTTCCCCGGGTAAGGGTGAACAGGGCGCCCAGCGAGTCGAACACCAGAACTGTGAATTTTTCTCCCTTGCTTTCGTGGAAGAATCGTATGACATCCTCTATCATCTCAAGGAAATCCGTCTTTTCCTCCTTATCCTTGAACTGGGTACGGATCTCGGAATAATCCACGATGGAGAAGTTAGGCAGAACCTCACCACCCATGCTGTGAATGTTCCGTTTGTATGATTTTTCGGATTCTTCCAGCGTGATGAGCATTCCGTATTCATCGCGTTCTTTGAGATAGTTGGACACCATTTGATATGTGAAACCGGATTTCACCGTACCGGGCTGTCCCATGACTACCATGACCGTTCCTGGAAGAGCCTCGGTCTCAAAGACCTTGTCAAGTCCCCTTATCGTATCGCGAAACATTTCCTACCCCCTTCTGATATTATAATGGCGCCGAGGGGGAGATTTGAACTCCCGTGGAGGAAACCCCCACGAGCTAGCTGGTGACGAACCATTTCCAGGCTCGCGCCGTTCCGGGCTGGGCCACCTCGGCGCAGGAATCAGGGTAATGCTTGCCTGTTTTTAATCTTTTTTGCAAATTAAAAAAAATGCATGTGCGATGATGGATAACGGGAATGTCAGTATCACTGTCGGGGCGGATTGGCCGGTGGTCGTTGTCCCATGGGCATGTTGGGCGCACCCGGGGCGCCTTGATCCTGCGCCGGAGGGACTCCCGGACCGCCGGGGTATTGGGGAGGAGTAGCACCAGGAGCACCTTGATCCTGCGCCGGAGGGACTCCCGGACCGCCGGGGTATTGGGGAGGAGGAGCACCAGGAGCGCCTTGATCCTGCGCCGGAGGGACTCCCGGACCGCCGGGGTATTGGGGAGGAGGAGCACCAGGAGCGCCTTGATCCTGCGCCGGAGG
>Ga0272441_10003082_pt1 | contig 32527 bp, 29 predicted proteins | sample SSMProp6N_FD_193582 | JGI IMG/M metagenome (GOLD analysis project Ga0272441, IMG submission 193582) | Marine sediment archaeal communities from Little Sippewissett salt marsh, Falmouth, MA, United States - SSM-Prop-6N | ecosystem: Environmental > Aquatic > Marine > Wetlands > Sediment ... | reverse complement strand
CAAGCGTTCTAAAATAAAATCCTTTGATCAACATATTTTGTGCCTCACCTATATTAAAATTCAAAATATTTCCTATACCATTTTTTAGTCCACTCAGGATACGACTCATATATTTCTTTCCAATCTTTGCACCGCACGCGAAATTAATGGACGAAAATTGGAAAAAATCACCGGACTAATTCCTTCCTTTTTCAATTCCGCAGTCCGCAATCCGCAATCCGCATTCGTTCATTTTATGGTTTTTCATTTTGCTCCTTGTACGGGTTTTTGAAATTTACCGATGCATCTCTTAATAATTTTTCTAATTCATTCAACTCTTCATATTCATATTTAACCTTAATTTCTCTCTTATATACGTGTATTTTACCCTTACTATCATATATACTTATATAAATATATCCAGCTTCTTTCCCATTATTCCCAGATCTTTTGCAATTATTTATAACCTCATGTGCTTTTTTAAATATCTGTTTTTCTTGTTTAATGTCATATTCAGGGAATGACGTACCTATACCCCTCCGTTCACCTTCCATATGCAAAAAGTGGCTTACTGTGTCAGTAAAATCTTTATTAACACTGACCCCAAGAAGGTATTCCTCTTGACATTCACTATAATCCCGTTGTTCCCAAAGCAACACTCTTTTAATACCATGCTTTGTTAATTTTGCAGTAGAATCCTTTTCTAGTGAGTTTTCCTTTGGACTCCCACACCCCATAACAAACACTGAAATCAGGATGATTATGAGCCATTCCGCTTTCAGCGAAAGGAGTGAAAAGGTGAAAGAGTATAAGGGTTTAAGAGTTTTCATTGTGCTACTTCCCATCCATGCTTTACAGGATCTGGGCCAGGATATGTGTCAAGGTATCCGGATTTTCCCCGATCTTTTGAATACACAGTACCTTCTTCATTGATTATGAATGTAGTCTGTCCGGTAGATCCATAATCACTGGGGAATGCCACTAACGCATAATGGTCTTTTGAATACGTATTGTCATACGGAATACTTTTCTCCCCATCATGGCAATACATCATCAGCCCATACCAGTATCCTGCTTTTGGCTTCATCTGGAATGATACTGGAACCAGCGCATGAGCATCACTTGTATATCGCATATAACATCCCTCTTCTTCAATTGCATCTGTATCTCCATCAGCCCTGCAGTCAGCATGTGCGGCTGCTTGATCAATCAAAGCGACAAATTCTCCTGCACTATTTATTTCATAATATAAAGCACAATACTTGCCACTGTTTGTTTCAGGCCCGTATCCCTGGGGATAGCTTTTGTTCCTTGCTTGATAATTCGACTCCTTAAATGTCTTCATCATCCCATTATACGTCTTAAGAATGGAAGCTGCAGCACCTTCGTTTGCGGATATTTTCGAAGTTATAAAGATTGGTATCGCTATATATATTATTAAAGCTAATACTCCTCCATACACCAATATTCTCGCTATATTTTTCTTTGATAGTTTCATCTCATTCCTTTACTACCATAACGCTTCACCTAACACGCAAGGGGAAGGCAAGCGAAGCGCGGCCTTTCACTTGTCGCGTTCAGGTGGTTGTTCGGACGTCTTGCCTCCGTCTTTCTTGTCCGGAGGAATCAGCTCTACAACACGGCCCGACCAACAACTAGCGTATACGTGGTTGGAGACCGGACTGAAAGCGATATCAGAGACCCAGTGCTCAAGATCCCAGTAGTGAAATGTATCCGCTGAAAGCTGCCAGACACACACGCGTTTACTCCAGCCCCCAGATGCTCCCCACATGCCATCAGCAGAAATAGCTACAGCGCTTACCTCCTCAAAATGCTCACCGGTCTCCTTACTAGTGTGCATCGCCACATGTTCGCACGTACCAGCCTCCAAGTTCCTAAGGGTTACGATGCCGTAATAGTTACCTGTTAGCAGTAGTTTTCCATCTGGCGACAAAGCTACGGACTCGATTACGCCGGGTTGCTTAAAGGTCGCTTTGCGAGTACCGGTTTCCACATCCCAGATGTGCGCCCACCCCGTGGCTGTTGCCAAGACACGGCCATCCGCAGTTATGGCGATGTTCTTAACTGGCAGCCTGTGCCTTCCGAATTCCTTCAGCAGCCTGCCTGTTTCGAGGTCGTAAAGGTTCACCTGAATTGGGTCGGCAGGTGCGGACCCTCCCACAGGTAAAGGGTCACCGCTGGCCACAAGGACACGTTTCCCGTCAGGCATAAACGACACGGCAAGAACCGGGTGAGTGTGTTCGCCGATAGAACGCAACTCCTTTGCCGTTTTTAGACTCCACAAGCGCACAGTCGCGTCTTGAGCAGCTGACAGGAGAAGACGACTGTCAGGAGAGAATGCAACTGAAGTTACAATTTCCTTGTGACCTCGAAGAATGCTTTTTACCGCTCCTGTCCGGAGATCCCAAAGCCAGATTTGCCCGCTTCCACTGCCCGGCGAGTCCCGCAATTCATTTGTCCCAGCACCTGCAGCAAGCAACCGAGCATCTGCAGATACCGCAACACAATGGAAACTTTTGGCTTCTCCGGCAAAGGACCGCATGTTTGCGGATACATCTTCACGCTCTTGGACGATATCCTCCTGCGCGGTGTTCTTGTCCGCGGTCTCGCCGGACTGTTCCTTGGATCCGCACTCACACAAAAAGCACGCAAGCAGTGCACACAGCCAGATTCCGTATCTGTCAAGCGTCATTCAATCCTCCGAACGTAAACCAATCAGCAATGCGAAGCATGTGCTGGATCTTCTGTCTATGGTTTTTCATTTTATATGTCTAACTCCACAAATTGCAGCATTGTTTTTCTCGATGTCCCCAGCATATTATAGTGTATTTCCATTTTTAATTCCTTTCCTTTGATTATTCCATTAAATGTAATATCAGTCGTTTTGTCTTTAATATTAAACGATATCTTTTCTTTGTTTTTATATATTGTTGTAGAATACGGTTTATCGATTTGAACTAACTCTGTTAAGTCTTTTTCTTCATATTTTTTCCCTATTCTATATATACCTACATCCCCATTTAAATAAAATCTTATAAGCTGATATGTTTCATGGCCAAATTCATCTTTGAATGGTGTTTTTGCAATATATACTCCATTATAAAATATTCTTTCTCGGTCTAAAAATATATATCCAAATATTAATACAACTAAGAAAATAATTGTAAAGACAATCATTAGTATATAGCTTTGATTATCTTTATTCATATCAAATCTTTCTACCTTTCTACCCTTTTACTTGTGCCCAGGAGGGGGACATTGGTAGTTTAATAGTTTAAGAGATCTCGGATAATTCAATCCCCTTATCCTTTTCACTGTGCCCCTTCTTTCATAATTTCGTGGGATCACGTGCATCTATAATTAATAGTGATACAAATGATACAATACCAGCCAAACATAAATTCAAAATGGGAATAGGGATTACGAGGGACACAAGACAAAGGACGAACGTTATACCGAACCAAACAAGCCCGTTCCGATTCATTGCCATAGAAGCTTTCAATATTGCACAACATATAAAAAGACCGACTATAAGCTCAAAAGCCCACATTACTTCCCTCTCTAACTATTGTATCATACTATAACGTTTAAGGATCACAGATCTGAGAGCAGCTGGTCTCAGATTCTTGTGAATCCTTTTGTTAAATCCTTTTTATATTAAATAAAATACCCATAAATAATATAATGCCCGACATAGTATGATAAAATAATGACCATAAATAATATTCCAAAAGCGAGCAGAACAGTTCTCGTTTTCACCTTTTTTAAAAAATACTTTGCTTCCGCTTCATCATCTTTTGATTCTTTTAAATTAGAATCCGTTTCGAAAATGTAAGACAAACCATAAAAACTAAATTCAGCAATCAATAGGATAGATATCCAAGACAGTAATCCATTTTCCACCAATAGTAAAAAACTGAATAGAACAATGATGCTTATTAAAACAAGAATTACCTTGACCTTCTTATTCTTAATAATCATAGGTCTAACTATTTATTGTATCACCAGCGACATTGTGTGCAGCCCACGCGAAATAAATGGACGAAAATCGGTAAAAATCACCGGACTAATTCCTTCCTTCTGATCACTAAAAGTCCCGGATATAATTATATTCAGTACGGCAGGATTTGTCAATAGGAATTAAAAAAAGTGCACCGGTATGTCAAATTGGCGCTATGCACAGCAGGACATAACGGAGTTACTCTACTCCTTGCTTTTTTAAAATCTCAATAAATAATTGCACGTTTTTTTTTGCTTCCTTATGTTCTTTCACTATTTTATATCCATACTTTACTTTTTTTTCATGAAATTCTACTAATCTCATTATTCCTTGTTCAATAACGGGAGTATTTTCTGAACCCATAGCTTCTTTCAAGTATTTATAAACAAAGGTATCTTTTTTACTATACATCCAGAAGAATTCAATAGCTACATTTGAAATATCCCTGTTTTCATCATATATATCTCTTGCTATATTATTATATATCTTTTCCCTATCATCCTTACTATAATATTCCCGATATAATTCATACTGTGAATAAAAAGCATTCCAGGCTGTATATTTCAATGGATATTCATACTTGTCCAAATGTTTTAAAAGAAAACATGAAGCATCTTTTCTCCATATTGGGAACAAAATATAGTTAAAATCAAGTAACATTTCATACAATCCAAACTCAAGTATTGAAGTACCTTGATTGTATTTTAAAATCCCTTTCCCAATGAGCCAGAGCGGTAGTTTATTAACCATCCATCTACATTGTGTATCCGCAAAATCATACTTTTTGTAAGTTAATCCGATCCAATAACCAAACCAATTATGCAGAACCCAGAGGATAATGACAATGGCAATAATTGGAATGCCGATCCACAGGGAGATCTTAAGAACCCTACTTTCCTTCTCCACCCTTGGAAACTGATCAGTACCCGACTTCGCCTCCGGATCCCCCGGATCAAGTCCGGGGCAAGCTTTATCCGGATTGTAGACTTTATTAACGGTTTTTGTTTCTTTATCACTCATTTATTTTATCTTCTTTTGGTTTACCATAACGTTGAGGATGACCCTGAGCTCTGCTCTGGTCTTTCAATGTATTTCATAACTCTCAACTCAAACGTAGCGATTATGCGATTGGGTCAATCCGATTGTTCTGCTTTCTTTCCTTTTATTAATTTACAATATATAGATGCGAATATCAAGCTTATCCACGATCCTTGAAGAACCGTACATAATAATATTAATAATGGGGTGTCTTCACTTATCCCAAAAGTCTTTTCAAAAATAGTTGAGAATGGGATTGTAAGTTGAAACCATTGCATACCCCAATATTTTCCAATAAACAAATAAGGCGCAAGCAATCCAAGGGTTAGCACAATAAGAGTTATAAAAAATATTTTCCAATATCTTTTCATTTTATTTCAACTCAACCCAGTCACTTTCTACTTTCCCAACAAACACACGGTGTATCCTCGCTTCATCTGTTTTTTTTATCTCAAGTATAACTTTAATAAAACGGCCCTTTTTTGCCCTAAAAATATGCCCTGGAACAGCCCAATATCCATCTAAAGCCCACATCCCATCATTTAGATTGAATTCTAAGATCTTACAGTTATTAGGAGAAATAATGTATGAATAAGGAATATGTTTAGAAGGTTCTGGCTTTTTTTTCAGGAAATATTGTTCTTCAGTCGCTTTGTCTTGTATTATAATCGTATAATTATCGTATCCAAACGACCAGTTCTCATCCCATAGAGTTATTTCCTCAGGACTGATGTTAGACACAGTCACTTCAATCTTTTCCGGAAAACCGGAAGGATTTACTTTCAGTCTGAGCGGAGGATCTGGCATATTTCCCTTTATTCTATTCTCAATTCTTCTTATAGCCCTTGCAGCTTCCAACCTGACTTCACTATTTTCATCTTTTAACGCTGCTTTTAATTCAGGAATCGCAGATTCAGCTTCAGCACCGATCATACCAATGCCTATTACAGCAGCTTTACGAATATTGTATAAGTCATTCAGAAGCATTTCTTTAAAATAAGGCAAAGATGCTGCTCCAATTTCCCATAAAGCAGTTCCGGCCTTCGCTATATGTTCCCAAAATGGAAATGAAAATATATCCAGCTCACAATTGAAAGGAGGTTCAATACCGTAAGTTTTAACAACATTAACTAATAAAGGCACAGCATCTTTGGCCTCTGAACCCATTTCTCCTAACAGCATTGATACTTCTTGATCCCGAAATATTGAAATCAAAACCGGGATAACTTTGCTGCTATCTCCGGTAATCTTCCATATAGCACTTGCTGTGTATAGCTTTATTTCTGAATCTGTAGACTTTTCCATCAAACGGTATAGACGTGGCACCGAATCTTCAGCAGCTGCCCCCATTCTTCCGAGAAGATAACTTGCCCAACCGATAAATTGAGTCTTCTCCTTTATCTCATTTACCAAAAAAGAGGCAAGACGAGGGTTTGTATTGCCAGAAAATACAAGAGAAGCTGCACAATTGATCCGCATCCTTCCTTCTTTATGCTCAAGTCTTTGCATAAGACTGGCTACAGCCCTTTTTGTCCCTAACCTTCCGAGCGCTTGTGCTACCATGCTCTGAACAAAATCATCTGTATCGTCCAGCAGGTATATTAAGTCGGATTCAATGTTTTGAAAGTCGGTTTTCTTGCAGAAGTATAGCCTAAATGCTGCTCTTCTTCTAATTGAAGAATCCGTACTTTTTAATTCTGAAAGGATTAATTTGATATTTTTTTGGGGAAGTTTCCTCCGAGGTTTTGTCTGCCCACATCCCAACACAAACATCGAAATCAGGATATTTATGATTAGCAAATACTTTTTCATATTCCCTAAAATCCTTAATTAGTTATAGATGTTCCCTATCTGGTTCTTCGTATTTTTATAAACTTCAAAATGGCATAATCTATTGCGACACTAAGAGAGACAACTATTAACCATACATACCAAGTGTAAGGCCAAGTACGCAAGTGTAGTAGCCACATATATCCAGTCGGATAGGTTCCAGGCCCAAGTATCTCCATCATATTATTTGTGAATATATAATATGACCATTTTGCTCCAATGATCATAAATAAAATTGGTAATAATATCAATAAAAGACCCCAGATATCATTTCTCCTTATTGCGCTACCAGACTTGGCTTCAGGGTTCTTGTTCGGATCGTTGGGCCGGTCTACTGCTTTTGAATCAGTGTCGTTAGTCATTTATTTTATATCTTCCTCTATTATGTTCCCATCAGGTACTCTTTTTAGTTTCTGAATTATCTTCAGCAACAAATACATTTCTACATACCGTTCGATCGTACCTGCTATCAATAAAGCTGCTGCATGAATTGCACCTATATCTTCCATCATTGGCAAAATCCCCTCAAACAGCAATGATGAAGGTAAATTTAGCATAAAAGCGATAAACCAACCATCCCCATCCCAACCCGCAAGAGTAATTAATATAAAGTTGATGACAAACCAAATACCCGCAAATATAAAAGCAAGATGGCAAGGTTTCATTCTTTTTGATTTCATTCTTCACTCGTAAACTGCTAAAACTACTAAACTTCCAATGTCCCCTTCTTCACTTAGATCGTTTAATCAAATCAAGTGCACCTTTTGCCGCATGTCTGACTCTGTAGTCACTGTCAGCAAGTGCATTGTTCAAAGCCGACATGCTGTTTCCTGCTCGATTCGGATGACGCGCCAGGGCAATCACGGATTCGAAGCGTACATCCGGATCTGCGTCCGTGAGCATCGCGCCCAAAGACGAAATGATTTTTTCGTCAACAGCCGTGACATTTCCCAAGGCCCTTGCCGCATACTTGCGGGTCCAGGCGTCGTCCGAGCCAAGACATGCAGTCAGCACTGCGGCAGCCTGCTTACCGCCCCGCCCCAGGGCTGTAAGAGCGGAATATAGGACTTCACGCTTTTCGTCTTTCAGTGCTTTTTCCAGATACGGAACCGCGGCCGGATTCCTGACCGCGCATGTGCCCAAGGCCTTGACCACATTGTTCCGCAGATTGTAGTTCCTGTCATTATATGCCGCGCCCAAAGCCCTGATTACCTCTGCGGAACCGGGTTGAATGCGGCTCAGAGCCAATGCGGCCTCACCGCGTGCAAGGGCCGGGAAGGTGCTCTTCAGGAGATCCAGAAGAGCAGGTACAGCTTCAACGGCCTGTGTTCCGATCAAACCAAGGGCCACGGATCCGGCGCGTCGTAAATTGGGGTTTTTGCGAAACTCCCTATTCTTGAACGCGCTGATGATTGTGGCCACAGCGGGTTTGCCTACATTGGCAATGGCATGCGCTGCATGATACCCGGCAGCATTATCGGTTGAGGTGCCTGCCCATTTGGAACCCATTGCCCTAATCAGTGCATCCAGGGCCGGCTCGGCATCAGGCCCCATCTGACGCAATGCCCAGGCTGCGGACTGCACAGCCCATCCGTCCCTGCCGGACAATGTTTTGGCAAGTACAGGGACGGCCGGCTTGGCCCTGGACCCGAAGCGCCCCAGCGCCCATGCGATCATGCCCTCTGGCTTCATGCGCCACCCCACGGTCTCCCGTTTGTAATCCGTACGCTCAAGTGCCTTGATAAGAACCGGAACAGCCTTGTCTTCATCAGCAAAGGGCGCTATCATTCCCAGTGCCCATGCGGTAAACAGTGCCTGACGGCTGTCCGAGGTGTCCATGGCCCTGGCCAGCTTTTCCGCTGCCGGAGCGGCCTTTGGGCCTGCGTCCTTGAGCGCCTTGATGGCCTTCCACGTATCCTTGGTGCGCGCATAACCGTACTTATCAGTCTTCATTTTTTCTGCAACGCTGGTATTTGTCTGTTTTACGATGTCCGATACCAGTTCGTCGATAGATGCGGGCAGATCTTTCCATTCCGGTTTGGCAGCCTCTGTTCCATCGGATGTTCTCAGGCGGTCTGCCACCAGGGCCTCTGCCTCCAGGGTGTCGGCGAGTTCATTTATGTAATATTCAATATAGGTGTAACCCTTGTGACGGTCTCCCATGGATGCGCCTTCCGGAACCGTCTTGTTTGCGTCCTTGGGATCCCTGGAATTCAGCATGTGCGCCTGTTCCCAGGAGTCGGGCATACCGTCTCCGTCAGAGTCAGCGGGAGCGGCGCCACCTTTCATCCGGCTGCGCCAGTCTCCGTGCGGAAACTGTTCATTCCAGAGACCGGTGCCTGTCCGCACCTCATAGATGCAGCGTGCCGTGATCTCATCCCGGGGCAGAGCCCCGCCGGTCGCCATGACCCGTTTGTATGCCTCCTCAGCCACATAGGTCTTTGCGGGGGGGATGCGCTGCGGCTCTCCAGCGGACAATCCTGTCCCCGGTTCATAGTAGCCCGATTCGTGCGTCAGATAGTTGCCGCCTGCAAACACCGGCCTGGTGGTCTTTTTCAAATTGATGTCAGGCGCGGCCATGCCGCCGATGGGGTGATAGATTCGGGGACTGAAAAGCCCGCCCGGGCCGTGCTTGAGATAGTTTCCAACAAAATTGCCTCCTCCGGGCGGCGGTTTGTGCAGGCCGGTCTTGCAGTTGTAGATCACGCTGTTACGGTAATCCAGATATATCCCGAACTGTGGCACGGGCGTTCTCTCATGGTGATGGGCAAAAAGGATGTGGTTCAAAGAGCTGGGTCCGCCGCCGATGATCATGCCGAAATTATGCGCCTCGTCCCCGCCTTCCCAGCACAGCCGTGATTCCTCGATGGTTGTGTACTGTACCGTGGCATTCTTTGTGTGCGCAAGGGTCAGGCTCTCATCCGCACCCCAGGAGACAGATACATGGTCAATCATGACATTGTTGCAATGGCTGAAGCCTATCGAGTCCACACCGTCTTTTCCCGCGAAACGATCCCGGATATGACGGATAAGGACATTGTCCGCTCCCCGTATCGTCAACAGGCCTTCCAAGGCAATGCCGGGGCCGGGAGCGGTCTGGCCGGCAATGGTAAAATTACCGTCAGTGCATGGATAGGCGTCCTTCCTCCCCGTTCCCTTGGGCACAACACCGCTCACATCAAATACGATAATCCTGGGGCCCTTTGCTCCCAGGGCTTCGGCAAAACTTCCGGGACCGGTTGTTTTAAGATTGGTGACCTTGATCACGCGGCCGCCGCGGCCGCCTGTTGTTTTTGCCCCGAAACCGACAGCCCCCGGAAAGGCCGGCAGCACGGGTGCCTTAAAGCTGGCCGGATCCACAGGTTCTATGGCCCGTTTGTCTTCGCCCAGGCAGGGGCATTGCAGCACGATCGTTAACACGATGACGAGTGCAGACCAGATTCCATGTCGATCAGATTTCATTATGGTCTCCTACGTGGTGATGATTATTTCAGTTTATTAGCAACATCAACGGCCCAGGAGAGGGATCCCGACACGGCAAGCCAGCTTACCGGCCGGGACATGCTGCATTCTCAAACCATATTCATTGTAAATTGTAAACTTAGCATTTTTAAATTATCATTCGCAAATCGACATTCGATATTCGCGTCTTCGTGGTTCCTCTTCTTGGAACTTGCGTTATTTCGGCATTGTGATTTGCCGGCTCCGCCGGCCGCATTCGGTCGATCCGTTGGTTATCTCTTTTTATAAATATTCTTTCTGTGACCGACTCTCGTTATAAGAGCTGTATCTTCCAATAGAGCAAAAATAATTCGATAGTCTCCTATGCGATACTTTCTTAATCCTGTATACCTTCCCTTTAATTGAGGACAATGTATTGCTTCTGAAGGGAGTTGTTTAGCGATTTTCTTTAAGAGTTTTTCTGCCTCTTCTTTACCTACTTTTTTTAAGTCGCGAGCAACTGATTTCTTGAATGTTATTTTATATTTCAAGTTCTTCTTTCATCTCTTCCAGTGATATGACTTTATCAGTCGTATCATGTAAGCGGTCAAGTGCGATTTGTAAATCTGCTTGCTCATCCAGAAAGGATTCCAGGGCTTTCTGGATCAGAAAAGACCTTGATCTTTCTGACTCCTTGGCAACAGAATCCAATTTCTTAGCGAGTTTATCGGGAATTCTTACAGATAAAGACTTGCTCATATTGTATCTCCTTGTATTACATGTATGTCATCGTAATATATTGTAACACAATTTATAGGGATTGTCAAATATTTTTTATTTTTTTTGAGATCTTATCCCCATCTAATCCTCTACCCAATGACTGGTGACTAGTGTCCAGTGACTCCCAGCCTTGCCGGGTTCTGTCTTGGTTTCTTTATCTTCGGTCACTTTTTACTCCGAATTCCGCGTTCCGAATTCCGCGTTCGAATAACTTGTAACTCTTAACTAACTTCGCGTCTTCGTGGTTCTTTCTTGTTCTCTTAACTTGTAACTTGTAACTAACTTAGTGCCTTCGTGCCTTAGTGGTTCCTCTTCTTGGAACTTGCGTTATTTCGGCATTGTGATTTGCCGGCTCCGCCGGCTAACTTCCGCAATCGAAAAGCTCATTGCTTTATATATAGCAGTTCAGGCAATTCCGCATTGATCCGCTCTCCTGTATTTGCATCTTCAACATGCCCGCTCTTAAGCCCTTTATCCACTATCTCATACACAACAAATATTTCTCTTCCAAGTTTCTCCCCTTCCGGAATATGCGGTTTAATATAGATGCAACCGCCCCTTTGCTCAAAACTTACCTCCATTTTCGTTCCGGTTGCAGGATTCGTGCTGATCATTGTATTACCTTTTATTTCAAATCCTTTGGATTCCTTGCCACCTTCAACTTTATAAAAACCATCAAGGTTCTTTTGGGGCAGTGCAACTGCCTGTGGAGTCACGGCGGCATGATCGTCCTCTTCAGGCTCTTTGCCGCACCCACTTAACAGTATTAGAATAATTCCAAACAGTATCGATCCATTCCTCATCTTCATTCCTTTCATTGATAATTGATTATTGGATATTGTTTATTGTTTATTGTTTATTGTTTATTGTTTATTGTTTATTGATATTCTTTTAAAATCGCAAATCCCTTAACCCTTAACTAACTTGGTGTCTTAGTGTCTTTGTGGTTCCTTTTCTTCTAAATTCCGCAAATCGGCAATCGCAAAGCTCTTAACTTGTAACTTTTAACTTGTAACTTGTAACTAATTACTCCCCATACCAGCTCAGCTTCTTCTGGTTTACATAATATATTATACCGTATACCCGCATCTGTACCGTGACCGCGTAAAACAACAACAGAGCGCTCAGGAATATACCGAAATACTTGAAGTGCCCTATGAGAAACTGAATCCCGCTTTCGCCCATAAAAAAGACAAATGTTATAAATACCAAAGCCGTTATATAATGGAGGAACACCTTCCCTATTGACGTGAATATCGCTATCGGGTTAAAAACATGCGGAAACCCCAGCGCTGTCGCGATCAGGGCCATGGGAAAATAAATACTTCCCAGCACTTCAAGGGACTTGAATACCGGTTTTGAAAAACTGAAAGGATTCCTGTACAGGTAATACATATATATCAGCAGGGGTAAATAGCTGACAATGAACGTGCCGATAAACTTAACGAACGGAATGGCAAGATCCTCAATTATATTGGTCACATCCGGCCAGTCGGGCAGCTCGTTCTCTCCATTGGCAGACGATGCAACGATCTGCATAAAAAAAGCGCAGAAAAACCCTCCGCCTATCAGCAGGAAAATCCACCGTAAAATATGAAATCCCAAAACGAAAAAAAGCATGAAGAAAAATACCACTCCAATAATAAGCAGTATTATCCCCTTTCCCCGCAGCGGATACGTAAAAGAATCAAGAAGCAGCATAAAAAACGACTTCGTGGCCGCTGCAGCCGTCTGTACGGCCTTCTTCTCCAGCGGAATGCATACCCCTCCGCACCACGGGCAGCTCTGATACGTCCCGGCGCACTCATCGCAGCATACCTTATGGCACTTCTCACACTCCCACGAAGCACTTCTATCAGGATGCTTGGAACAATTGCTCCCGCCCCTGCCCGGCTGTTCCGCCATCAAAGCAGGAGCCTCCCCGGGCTTCCGTTCCTGCGGCCCCTCCGTAAAATCGCTCTTACCCCATTTGTTGTCTGGCATATCCTGCAACTCCTAACTTAAAACCTTGAACCTTGCAACCGCTGAGATGCTTCCATGAAGCACTGCAGGTCTCTGGCTTCCTGCCTGTAGGGCATACAGCCCGGAGGGAGTGCAGAGGCTCCAGACACCTTGAACTTGTAACTTGTAACTCTTAACTAACATCTCCCTTATTATACTCCATTATCATCCCCGGTTCAAGTAATATTTTAATGATATTTCTTAAACCCTTCATGTGCTCTTACGTTAATAGCAGTAAGCAAACATGTAAATATATGAGAGGTTAGGCCTCATATTTTGTTTTTATAGTGTTCTATATCCTTAATTAAAGTCCAGGAGGAGTGTATTATGAAACGATCAAAGTCCATTGTGCTTTTTGTTGCTGGTATATGTCTGCTGCATGGAACAATCATTAAGGGTAACGGCCTTAATGAAATCAGGCAAAGCGTAAATAAATCCCCATATTTCTATGTTAAAGGCGATCCTGAAGTTGATTCGTTTCCTCTTCTTAAAACAAAGGCAGAAGTACATATTGCCGGATTTGTAACTGAAGTCAATTTAACGCAGGTCTATAAAAACAGCGGCAGCAAGACTCTGGAAGCCGTATACATATTCCCCGTGAGCACACACTCTGCAGTACACGGAATGAGGATAAAGATAGGAGAAAGGATTATAGACGCAGAGATAAAAGAAAAAAAAGAAGCAGAACAAATATACACAAAAGCAATACAAGAAGGCAAAACAGCCTCCCTGCTTCAGCAGCAACGTCCCAATGTGTTCCAGATGAACGTAGGCAATATTCTGCCTGGTGATATTATTGAGGTTACACTAACATATACAGAGATCCTGGTGCCGGAAAAGGGTACGTATGAATTTGTGTTGCCAACTGTTGTAGGCCCCCGCTTCACCGGCGAAAAAGTTCCTGAAGAGCTCGAAGGAATAGAGGAATGGACAATGACCCCGTACCTTCATGAAGGGAAAAACCCCTCATACACACTCAATATTGATATATCTCTTCGCACAGGAATTCCGTTGTCAAATATTTCAGTGCCGTCTCATAAAGCAAACATACAGCATCTGTTACAGGACAGGGCAAAAATCACGCTCTCGGATCAGGAAAAATACGGCGGCAACAGAGATTTTATCCTGAAATACTGTCTTGACGGCAATGCTATCCATACGGGTGTTCTTCTTTATCCAGGGAAAGAAGAAAATTATTTCCTTCTCATGGTAAAGCCGCCCGAATCAGTAAGCATGCAGATAGTTCCACCCCGCGAATATATTTTTATTGTTGATGTTTCAGGTTCGATGCACGGTTTCCCCCTGCAAGTCTCAAAAGAACTCATACGCACTATTATTTCCGGGTTACGTAAAGAGGATTTCTTTAATATTATCTTTTTCGCAGGAGGGTCAAAAGCACTGTCTCCGGTTTCCCTTAAGGGTACTGCTGAAAACAAGGAAAAGGCCCTTGCAATGCTGAATGCGCAGAATGGTACAGGAGGGACACGTATTCTCGATGCACTGCAGAGAGCTTATTCTCTAAAGAAAACCAAGGGAATATCCCGTATTATAGTTGCAGCAACAGATGGATATGTAAATGTTGAGAAAAAGGCTTTTGATATTATAAGAAAGAATTTCGGAAATTCAAATTTCTTTGCATTCGGAATTGGAAAAAGCGTTAATCGATATCTTATCGAAGGAATGGCCCATGCTGGTAAAGGTGAGCCGTTTGTAGTGACCGGCAAGAGTGAAGCAGCGAAAACTGCGGAGAAATTTGCTGATTATATTGAAGCTCCTCTTTTAGTTGATACAGACGTTTTATACGAAGGGATGTATGCATATGACATGCACCCCGCCTGTCTGCCGGACCTTTTTGCAGACAGGCCTTTGGTTATTCTGGGAAAATATAAAAATCCGGAAGGGTCTATTACAGTATCCGGGATTACCCCAATGGGTCTATACACAAAAAAGTTCAATATATGTCCCATGAATGCTCATGAAAGCAATTCCGCGATACAATATCTGTGGGCCCGAAAAAAGATAGGCAGTCTGTCAGATTATACACAAGCTGCGGAGGACATACAAAAAGAAGTCACAGCATTAGGGCTTACATATAACTGCATGACCCAATTTACCTCGTTTGTTGCGGTTGATAAGATAATAAGGAATAACGGAGAGATAGTAACAGTGAAGCAGCCTTTGCCTCTTCCTCAGGGAGTAAGTGACTGTGCAGTAGGATGTTCAAGATGCATACGGACAGTGGAACTGAAGGGAGAGGGCTGGGTCGGTGTATTCGGAGTAGGCTGAGGAGGATCGGGCTCATACGGCTGGCGGAACGGGGGCGGAAAGAGGCGTGCAATAGGCCGTTTTGGGGGTGGTGTTGCTACTGAGTCAGCTGTACTGTCAGATCTTCAGTGGCTGAAGAAGCACCAGGCTCAAGACGGGTCGTGGTCATTTAAGGACTATACCAGACAATGCGCGAAAAAACCGGGATGCCTCTCTCAGAAAACCGTAAAAATTGCAGACTGTGACAGAGCTGACAATGCCGCAACAGGACTTGCACTGCTGTGTCTGCTCGGAGCCGGCCACACGCAAAAAGCAGGCAGATTCCGGCAACAGGTGGCGGACGGTTTGAATTGCCTTCAGAGAAACCAAAGTGCGGACGGTTCATTTTCTTCAAATAACGTTATCCACGCTGTAAGTACAACAGCTGTTGCAGAAGCATACGGCATGACAAAACATCCGATTATAAAGGATATGGCAGAAAAGGCGACTGACATTATAATAAAACGGCAGAACAAGGACGGGGGGTGGGGATACACATCCGGAACCAATTCCAGCCGTACATTTGTTACCGGCTGGAATATCTGTGCCCTCAAAACAGCCAAAGCCTCCGGATTGGATATTGGAGATACATTTGATAACGTCAAAGGCTTCCTTGACAATATTACTCCTGAAATAAAGACCGGGTCAATCGGTTACTGTGCAGATAGGTATGTTTCGGATGCAGGAGAAGCAGCACAAAGGGATTACATGAGTACAGTTATTTGCCTGTTGAGCAGGATATTTATAGGACAGGATATAGAGGATAAACTCATTCAGGCACTTGCCGCAAAAGTCCTTGAACGCCTCCCCAAAGACTACAACAATGCCAATCTTTATGAATGGTATTTCGGTTCCATCGGAATGTTCCAGATGGGAGGCACATACTGGGAAAAATGGAATCCCAGTTTAAAAAAGGAGTTATGCAGCAATCAAATTAAAGGAGGGTGTGCCGACGGCTCATGGGAACCCACGCAAAACCCGTTAATCCGGGATGGAGGCAGGATCCTGGCAACAGCACTGAGCACCCTATCCCTAGAAATTTATTACCGTTATCTGCCTGTATCCATGCTCAAGTAGCCAGTTGCCACTGTCAACTGGAGTGACGAGGGACTGGTGTCGAGTGCCGGGAGACAGAAGGGACCACCGCCGGCTCCGCCGGCTGACTTGTAACTACTTACTAAATACTTCTTCCTGCCCTTCCCTTTCCCTATCACATAATGCAAATTCTTCCAGGATCACAGAATTGTCCTCCAGTTTCCCGTTGAGGAAGTCTATTCCCATTTTTGATGCTTGTTCGTGGTGAATTGCCCCTGAAGAAGTCCTGGATAGTGCGAAATATATCACATAATTGCTTTGATTATCAGAATCTGGATATAGAACGATCTGAAAGCCAATCGAAGAAACAAATATCGTTTTCAGGGGTATATCACGGAAAACCCCGAATATAGGACATATACACGCTTTATCCATCCATTCCTTATCTTTCAAAGCCTCTCCAACCTGCTGCGATGTCATGCCCGGCTTCACATTCTGCCTGAAATCTTCAAATGCCGATAAACAAAGTTCCCTGTGTATCCTGTTCCGTATTTTCATAAATATAAGAAATGATGCAACAGAAACTGCCGCAACGACAACGCATATCGATAAAGATATAATAATTGTTTTTTTTCTATTCGTCAGCATAATATTCCTTATTCTATTTCTATTGTAGAGCGTTCAATGGGTTTTTCCCATAAAAATTAACATAATTTTCAAATATTTTTATCGGTTTTTCCCTCCACAAGAAGCCATAAATTCCGGCAAATTCCGGGGACACGATACTTGGTTATCCGCCACGATCCGCTCATAACTGTCCCCTTTAACAGTAAGCCAATGCTTGGAAATTATATGGGCAATTACAGGCTTTACAAGATATTTTTTATTGAATATTTATTTAGAGTTTCGAGCTTAGGATTTCTTTCCGGAGGAAGGTTGTTTGTCAAACTTAAATTATTATCTTATCAATTTATTCTGAGCAGCGTCGAAGGATGTCCCCCTTCCCTTCTCTTCCTTCATTTGCTCCCTTATCAATCTTTAACATGCGAAAGAGCCTCTTCAACAGCATGGGGAACGTCAATTTTCATGAAGAACTCTTCCGGATACAGATAATCTTCAACAGATTCATCCTCTATGCGCACTAAACCTTTTGCCGATGCTTTTTTATCGGTAATCAATGTATATATTTTCTTAAGTTCCAGTGAAGCCTCATATCCCTTATTTTTTACGCATACTGCATATTGTTTTTCCATATTATACTCCAATTATTTCAAAAGACACTTAATCTTGATTTCCTTTTTTCCTCTCCCATGAGCTTCATACCAGTGGACTTCTGCTTTAGATATTGACCCGTCAGGAAATTCAACAGTTGCAAAACCTTTCATCTTTCTCCATCGTCCTTTACCATAATATTTGCGAAGTCTGGTTATTTCCTTAATTGAAGACCCTACGGCTATAGTCTCGGTCTTCTCAACATCTCCAATAATCCTGAAATACATACAGTAGTCTTCTTTCGTAAAATCGTTTTTTAATAATACAAATATTTTACTCAAAGTCAAGTAATTTCAAAGTAATTTCTGTGTTCATTTTCAGAAATAAGTATTCCCCCCGTTTCAAGCAATATTTAAAAATATTTCCCCCGGGAAACACACTCCCTAAACTCTTTCTCTGATATTCCCGATTACCCCGAATCCGGGCTTTGATAAGTCTTTTTTTTATTGATTTCTGCTTTGATTATTGTATAATACTGTTATGTTCTTAGCCATATTTTTCGAATGCTCGCAAAGGAGTGGTTTGTGAATCAAAAAAAGATGAAGGAAATATGCGGAAAAATCCTTGGCTGGACCAGCGCAGGTGCAGCTGAAGTCCGTATTGCTTCTTACCAGGAGGGGCTTACCCGATTCGGTGAAAACAAGATAACACAGAGCGTGCAGGAGCTTATTGATTCAGTGAGTTTCACGGCCCGGATCGGGAAAAGGATCGGAAGCGCGGAAACAACTTCTCTTGACGATACCTCCCTCAAGCGCATTGTCGAACATGCGGAAACTTCTGCAAAGGCTGCCGTACCTGACAAGGAGCTGCTTCCTTTTGTCAGGATGCACAAATACAATACAGGCCAAGGTTCTGTAAAGAGGACTGAAAAAGCCGGCCCGGATTTTCGTGCCGACCAGGTTGGCAAGGCAATACGCGCAGCCCGGAAGAAACGGTTAACAACTGCAGGAGTGTATTCCACGTCTGTTGCGAGGATCGCTATTGCCAATACATCAGGATTGTTCGTCACACACGCGAGTTCCAATGCAACAATGTCTGTGACCATGATGACAAAAGATTCAGCAGGCTGGGCGAGTGAATCCAACCGTGATGCAGCTAAGATCCCCGCAGACGGGATCATCAGTACTGCAATGGATAAGGCGCTCATGTCCCGCAAACCTAAAGACATTAAACCGGGAACATATACAGTTGTTCTTGAGCCGGACGCAGTATCCAATCTCACACTGTTCCTTGCATGGCTGGGCTTTAACGGCCTTGCCCTTTATGAAAAACGCTCATGCTACTCGGGTATGCAGGGAAAGAAGGTAGCAAGTCCCATGGTCACGCTTGTTGATGATGCATTCCATCCCCTTCAGAGCGGCATGCCTTTTGACTGGGAAGGTATGCCGCGAAGCAGGGTAACCCTCATCCAGAAGGGAAAGTTCACTGACGGTGTATATGATCGGGGCACTGCCAAGAAGGCAAAGAAGAATCCCACGGGACACGGACTGCCGCAGCCCAATACAGAAGGTGCCTTTCCGCGGAACATGGTCCTCGAGCCTGGAAATGCTTCGCTTGAACAGATGATCGAGTCCGTTGACCGGGGAATTCTTGTGACCCAGTTCCACTACACCAACGTGATCAATCCCAAGAAACTTGACATCACTGGCATGACGCGGAACGGGACGTTCCTCATTGAGAAAGGCAAAGTGAAACATCCAATAAAAAATCTCAGGTTTACACAGAGTGTGCCTCAGGCTCTCAAGAATGTTGTCATGGTGGGCAAGGACCTGAAGAATGCCTCCAGCTTGTTTGGAGGTGGATTTGTGGTGCCTGCCCTGATGATCAAGGATTTCAATTTTTCTTCAGGCACTGATTTTTAATACCCGGATTTTGTTATTTGGAGCTTGTGATTCGGGATTTACTGCTTATACGGTAATACCCTGATAGGAGTACAAATTATGCAAAAGCTCTGTGATATCGCACTTGCCACTGCCAAAACAAGGCGTGCGAGTTATGCTGACATCAGAATCATTTTTAACACGGTGCAGGATGTGTGTATGAAAAATGCCCGGCCCGACATCAATTACAGTGAAACAAACGGATTCGGTGTACGTGTCATTGTCAACGGTGCATGGGGATTCTCATCGTCCAGCAGAATTTCACCAGCACAGGTCAGAAAGACAACCCTGGAGGCAGTGCAGATCGCACGACATGCTTCGAAATTCCAGGATAAGAAGATCAAGCTCGCAGCGGAACCTGCATATGTCGACTTCTGGGCAACCCCATATATAGAAGACCCCTTTGATGTTGATCTTGATGAAAAAGTGGGGCTGCTCAGTGAAATAGACTCGATCCTGCGCAAAAATAAAAAAGTCATCAATGCTTCCGGAAACCTCCATGCATGGCAGGAACACCAGTGGTTTGCCTCAACAGAAGGATCCTTTATCGAGCAGATTCTCACACGTGTTGGTGCAGGATATTCTGCGGAAAGTTCCAACGGGACCATTGTTCAGGAACGTTCATTCCCCTGTTCTTTTGGCAGACAGTGCGTGACTGCCGGCTACGAGTACATCCGTTCTGCAGGCCTTGTTGAGAATGCAGAACGCACACGGGATGAAGCAGTTGCCCTGCTCTCAGCACCAGTATGCCCTTCCGGCCCCCGGGACATCATTATCGAAGGATCTCAGCTTGCCCTGCAGATTCATGAATCATGCGGGCATCCGTCCGAACTCGACCGTGTGCTCGGTCACGAAGCAAATTATGCAGGCAGGAGCTTTATCACACCTGACAAGCTGGGCAAACTGAAATACGGCTCTGATATCGTGAACATTGTTGCAGACTCAACCATGCCCATGGGCCTGGCTACGTTCGGTTATGATGATGACGGCGTTCGCGCGCAACGCTACTTTGTGGTTGAAAAAGGACTATACAAGAATTATCTTACTAACCGCGAGCTGGCAGGTGAAATCAATGAGAAACGTTCCCGCGGGTGCAACCGTGCACACGGGTACAGCCGCATCCCCATGATACGAATGATCAACATGTCACTCCTCCCCGGCACATGGGGATACGATGACCTGCTGAACGATTCAGATGGTGCGCTCCTGATGGAGATGAACAAATCCTGGTCAATTGACCAGATGCGGGTGAACTTCCAGTTTGGATGCGAAGCTGCTTGGGAGCTTAAGAATGGCAAGAAGGTGAAACTGTACCGGGATCCCACATACCAGGGCAAAACCGTCGAATTCTGGAATTCCTGTGATGCAATATGCAACCAGAAATACTGGCATCCATGGGGCGTGGCCAACTGCGGCAAAGGCCAGCCGTCACAGACCGCAGAGATGACACACGGTGCTGCACCTGCAAGGTTCAGGGATGTGGAAGTTGGAATAGCACAATAAGTTCGTTTGTTCTTCTAACTTGTAACTTTTAACTCTTAACTTGTAACTAACTTAGTGTCTTCGTGGTTCCTGTCCTTGGTAATTGATTATTGGATATTGGTTATTGATATCCTTTCAACATACCCCATACCCCCTAATCCATATTGAAAATCCCGGCCGTCACGCCGGCTTGGCGCGTCGGGACCACCGCCCGCTCCGCCGGCCACCTTCCGCGTTCCGCGTTTCCCATATAACCTTGAACTCAAAACTTTGAACCTTGGACTATATTATTATACTCCATTATCATCCCCATTTCAAGCAATATTTAAAGATATTTTCCCCCGAAAACCACACACCCTAAACTTTCTCTCCTGATACTCCCGATCCCCGAAGATCCGGGCTTTGATCGGAGTTTAAAAACGTTTTATCAAAAAACCCAAACTTGCTGTCACGCTTAAATTATTATCTCAGCAATGTCCCCTTTCTGGTCCTTAACTTACTAACTAACCAATGTCCCCCTCCTCCACAAGTGTGTTTTTGCAACCATGGTTTTTCATTTATTTAAAACTCTATTTCTGTATTTGGCAATAAGGCTTTAATTCTTTCTTTCTCTTTCTCTGTAATGTTATTATTTTCTAAAAATATCGCCTCAAGATTACACAAATTCCCTATTTCTCTTGGTAATTCCTTTAATTGATTCTTGGATAATACAAGGTGCTTTAGTTTTATTAATTTTCCTATCTCTTTCGGAATTTCCTTTAATTGATTGTCAGACAAGACTAGCAAGCACAACTCAGTTAAATTCTCAATCTCTCTCGGAATATCTTTTATTTGGTTTTCTTTCATATTTAAAATACCTAGGTGTTTTAAATTCCCTATTTCTTTTGGAATTTTCTTTAATCGATTCTTGGATAATTCAAGGTGCCCTAGATTCTTCATATTTCCTATTTCTTTCGGTATTTCCTCTAAATTATTTCCAGACAGAATGAGTGTTTTCAGCTTATCGAGATTTCCCATCTCTTTCGGGAGTTCTTGAATTTTGTTGTCGCGTAGGACAAAAATCTTTAGGTGTTTTAAATTGCCTATTTCCTTAGGCAATTCCTTTATTTGATTTTTAGACAAATCAAAAATCTCTAGATTCAGTAAATTGCCTATTTCTTGCGGGATTTCCTTTATTTGATTGCCTCTTAGCCCAAGATACTTCAGTTGCTGCAAACTTCCGATTTCCTTTGGCAATTCACTTATTTGATTATGCCCAAGTACAAGTTTTTGTAGATTCCTTAAATCTTTTATCTTTAATGGCAATTCATTAAGTTGATTATTGTAAAAATAAAGTTCTTTTAAGTTTTTTAATTCAAATATTATTTTAGGAAACTCATTTAGACATCTATCGTTTAAAAACATCACGTAAACCTTCTCAGGTTCCTTTAGGGCTTCTTCTGAAAGAGGGTCTATTTGTGTGCAGGAATTCAATATAACTAATATTGATAAAATAGATACAATTAATAATAAAATCTTATCCATTCTAATATTAATTCTTTCTACCATAACGTAAACCAATCAGCAATGCAAAGCATGTGCTGGATCTTCTGTCTATGGTTTTTCATTATATTCTAAAGGTTTAATACCAATATCCGGGTTTTTCCAAATGCCAATCCCATAAAACATTCTTATTCCTTTTCTACTATAAACGTTAAGGATGACCTGCGCCGCTATGCGGCGTTAGGCCGATCCGTTTGGCGAGTTGCTTTCTTCCTTATAAAAACCTTTTCAAATAAACAATAAATCAATACCCCTATGAAAATTATGCTTAGTGCAAATAAACCATTAGTTATTTCCGGGTACATTACAGTTTCAAGAGATAATTCCTCTTCAGAATGTTCTTCATATACTTCTCTAGGAACTGGCCAGCCGCCACTATAATCATAAGTCTTCGTGCCTATTGACATTGGTGAATTACTAATGAAATAAACGTTTATAGCCGCTAAAAGAAACAATATACATAAAACCGCAATTATTACATTTCTCTTCATTTTACTCAGCTAACGTAAAGCAATCAGCAATGCGAAGCATGTGCAGGATTAGGTTGATATAGTTTTTGTCTTTATTTCTTATCACTACCAAATTGTTCTCCTCACATCTTCCATTATACCAGATGAGGAAAATATGCAAGGAATTTCTGGAATTTAGAGTTTGGGATTTGGGATTTCTTTCCGAAGGGAGGTTGTTTATTAAGCTTATTTTTCCTTTAAATAGAGTCTTAAAGTTCTTGAACCTTCACAATGGCTTAAACGTAAAAAAATAATTTATTAACTTTAATTTCGATATATTCTGACTATAATATAATAACTATGGTTAAGAATACTTTTCTCACATTACCATTCACCGTTCGGATTATAATGGAAATAAAATGCGGCATTTAATTCTTAGGTTAATAATATATTCAGCTTTTTTTTTACCGCTTCTATATAAATTATTTAATTTTTTTAGATGCAGAGCAAGGGATAAAATAATAATTGATAATATATTAAATGAAGAAGATGATAAAGAAATACTTGAAAATCAAAATAGATTTAATAGATTTACAAGAATACTTATTGTGTTTTTTGTTGTTCTATTAATCGCTTATATTAGTTCTATTGTTCGCAGTATTATCATATATTTAAATCAGACTTGATGAAATAACATAAATTCTTACCTAATAAAAATAACTAAAATGAATTAGTTGGAGGACAAATGCCTTTACCTTTCATTCTTAAGCTGTTTATAACAAAGAAAGAAAATGATGCATACCCATACTCCTAAAACAATAAATTTAATGGGCTCTCCAAAATTAGTAAAAATATAATCACTAACTCCAATTAATATAAATCCGACAACAATGGTTATTAATCCCTTGTTAAAAATATCAACAAATCCTCCATCTTTCTTATATTTTAAATATGATAATAATGCAAAAACAGGAAAAATAACAAACATGATAAATACAGGAGTCCATATATAAATTTCTTCCAAACATAAATACCTTATTTTAAAATGACTCTATTGCCTTACCTATTTTATTCTTTAATACATCATTCTTTTCCGTTTGATATGCTTCCTTTAATAATGGTAAAATAGACTTATCTTTTATTTTACCTATTATCTTTATTACACGCATTCTTACTGAAATACTGTCATGTACAAGTAATCTACATAATTCAAGTAATTTATCTTTTTTCAAATTAGTCAAATCAAGAGTATTCAAATAAACAAACAACCATTTTTGCGTATTAAAATTGCTCACTTCTTCAATATTATTAATAATTTCCGAAATTATCTCATTAGGATCTGGATTTACCTTTTGTAAGTACAAAAGAATTTGTTTCCCCAACGCTAATTTTTTTCCTACATATCTGAATGTTTTAATTAAGGCTGAAGCTGACCGAACTCTTTCAGAATGCGAAATGTTAAATAACGCAAATGCTGCTTCAAGCCTTACATTGATATTAAGATCATTAAGATGCGACTTTAACATATTAACCGTATCTTTGGAGCATAGACCTATGTTTCCGCATTTCTTAAATATTTCAATCTTTTGTTCAACATCATATTGTAATATGTATTTATTAATAATCTGGATAACCTCAGGATGTCTTGGATTTATTCTAAATAGTGCCAGAGATGCTGCTCTGCGCACTCTAATATCGGGATCTTTTTTTTCCAATTCTATGAGATGTGGATAAGCTTCTATTGCTATTTTTCCCAATTCCCCTAAACACTGAGCCGCATCTTCTCTTAAGTCATTACACCAATCATCTAAATACTCAATTAAATAAGGCACTCCCTCTTCTCCTCGATTTTTTAACCAATATAAAGATATAGTACATCCCGATTTCACCAATCCTTTCCCTATAATAAATACCGGAACGTTATTTGCGATCCATTCACACTGGTTATCTGCAAAATCAAACTTAATGTATATTGCAGGCAACAGGAAACCTGACCACTCATGCAATACCCAGAAGATAATTATAAGGGCAATAGTTGGAATGCCGATCCAAATTGAGATTTTGAGAGCCCTACTTTTCTTCTCCACCCTTGGATATTGGTCACTACCCGACTTGGCCTCCGGATCCCCCGGATCAAGTCCGGGGCAAGCTTTATCCGGATTGTAGATTTTATTAACGGTTTTTGTTTCTTTATCTTCTTTCATTCTTCACTTGTCACTCCAGCTCTGCTGGTCCCGAGTATTCCCTCGGGGCGCCACTCCCAGCTTGCTGGGTTTCTACTAAACTATCAATGTCCCCTCTTTGGTTCCAGATTACGCACTTGTTACATCGTTTTTTAGAACACACCGTTAATCCACATGATTGCACAAAAGACCTCCTAATCGATCATTAGCCGTGAAACCGATCTGGAAAACAGGAGTATTGTGCCTTTTAATCTCTGCCTCTGCCCCTGTGCCGAAAACGCCCAAGGAAATCTTTTTAACATTTTGCAGTTGCCCGAACAGTCGATTGGCTGTTGTGACATGTTCTTTGTAAACATTGTCTTCTACCATAATTCCTGTTAACAAACGGGGAAAGCATGGCGTAAAATCTTCGTTATCAATTGCATCCGTTTGGAGTAAACGTTTTATCAGCTGCTCTTCATTAGAGGCATGGGGGACATTACAAAATGTATCGTTCTTAAAAATCATGCGTCCGTTAATAAAAATACGCCTAAAGTCGCAATCTGTAACCGTCAGTCCTTCATCAACTACGTTCAGTACTTTGTGAAGAGCAACCTCTATGGGATCGTTAGCACTCTGACAACAAAATAACACAGGGGCAAATCGGCTCGACACAGCGCCAACCCATTCGGTACCATCAAAATGCTCAGCAATCGCCATAACTTGTTCAATATCCGCTAACACATCAGGTGGGGGATTGCGAAATAAAGAGAGTTCCTTTTTTAATACCACCAGACCGCACTTCAAAACACTTAGCTCTTCTTTAAATATCACATCATCGCAGTCTGAATTCTTATGTCGGCCAGAAAATATTGTTGCAAGGTCTTCTATGGTATAACATTGGTCATCCTGGATTGCCAAATCGCTTTCTTCCCCTTCTTTTAGTGGTGTCAAATCATAATGCTTCTGATTCATTTTTATGAACCTCCTTACATGTCAATCTAGCGTAAAACAATCAGCAATGCGAAGCATGTGCTGGATTAGGTTGTTATGGTTTTTGTCTTTATATCTTATCACTACCAAATTGTTCTCCTCACATCTTCCATTATACCAGATGAGGAAAATATGCAAGGAATTTCTGGAATTTAGAGTTTGGGTTTTTGGATTTGGGATTTGAGACTTATTTCCGGAGGAAGGTGGTTTGTCAAGCTTATTTTATATTTTAATCAATGTCCCTCTTCCGTTCTTCACTCGTAAACTGCTAAAACTATTAAACTATCAATGTCCCCTGTCTCCTTCTGAACCTACCTTTCTTGGTAAAATATTACATTTTTGAAAGCTTTTGTCAATTATAAAGATGAATTTTATTCAGAAACTTCACATAACGGTTACACATTTACAATATGTCAAGAAATCGAGAAAAATCTTGACTGGAATTTATGAGGCCTTATAATGTGAGCTGGATTGTATCGTTGTGCCGGCTTCTACTGCTGAAACGGGAAATCTCAGTTTTGCGTACCTGTTAGGGCCGTCAACATGCTATCGAAAAATCAGCGCATCTCCATGTGCTTGCATCCCGGGCTTGACTCGGGGCACAATCCGGGTATAAAAATTATTTTTTTTCTTCGAATCCGGCCTGAAGGGATGAATATAAACAGAGAGGTATACACATGACAGATCAGGAACTGTTAAAGCAATATGCGGCTGACGGCTCGGAAGGAGCCTTTTCCGAGCTTGCGGACCGGCATACCGATTTGGTCTATTCAGCATGCCTCAGGCAGCTTAATGATCCGGGACTGGCAGAGGATGCCGCCCAGGGCGTGTTTATTGCCCTTTCCAAAAAAGCGGCTGCGCTTGCCAAAAGAACGGTAATTTCAGGATGGCTTTTACGGGCTGCGAAGTTTGCAGCCTTCAATATTATAAGGGCGGAAGAAATGCGCAGGAAACATGAAAAGGAGGCGGGAAACATGGAAACAGGGACAGGTGATGCAGGGGGTGAATGGGGAGAGATTTCTCCGGTTCTCGATGACGCACTGACGGGCCTGAACAGGCAGAACAGGGATGTTATTGTGCTTAAATATTTTCAGCATAAAAACAATGCGGAAATCGGTACTGTGCTCGGGATTTCCGAGGACGCGGCCAGAATGAGGGTGAATTACGCCCTGAAAAAGCTCAGAAAGGTATTCTCGAGAAGGGGAATTACAGTCTCCTCCGCCCTTCTTACTGCAGCGGTTGCACACAATGCTGTGCAGGCAGCGCCTGCAGGGCTTGCAGCATCATGCAGTTCTGCTGCAGCTGCAAGTGTTTCAGGGGAAATAACGGGTTTTATAAAAGCTTTTCAAATTTCAAAAGGAGTAATAAAAATGATGATATGGGAAAAGATTAAGGTGGCAACTTTAGTTAGTGTGTGCTTGATTCTATTGGGCGGTTCAGGTATTGCGGGCAAGTATCTTCTTGAAGCTCAAGCTGTCAAGACAGCGCGTTCTGGATCCCCTTCTGCAACCGAGAATGCAGATTTTCAGGGTCCGGGGTTCGGGACAGGCGCCAAGCCCCGCAACCTGGCCCTGTCCCACTACGGCGCGGAACTGATCACCGATAAGGACCTCGGAACCGCCGCCCCACTCCTCAACGATGGCTTGTGGAAGACCAACGCGCGGAGGGGGCCCAAAACCGTGGGCGTCAAGTGGCCCAAGCCGATGAAGATCGGCTGCGTGGTGGTCCGCACCAGGAACAAGCCCTTCCCGGAAGACTGCGCCGGCCTGGAGGTCTGGAGGGGCGGCAAGTGGGAGGCAGTCAAGGCCGGGACCGCGGGCTACACGGTCTCCACGCTGCGCTTCTCGTTCCCGGCGGTCGAGACCGAGCGGGTGCGGGTCGTGCTTGACCAGTCGCTGCCTGTGGCCGAGTTCGAGGCATATGAAGAAGCCCCGTATACTGTCGCGGGCAATGTGGTCTGCGAGCCGTTCGAATCCACTGTCAAGCGAGCCAAGCTCAAGGCGGTGGTGGTCGCGGACGAACGTCCCGAGGCACTCAATAAGGCCAGCGCCACCGCCAGCGCCGATGGCGCGGTCCTGGCCAACGGCTTCCTGGAGGCCCACTGGAAGAAGAAGCCCTTCCTGCATTTGGCCAGGGTGGTCAACAGGGCCACCGGCGAGGCCACGATCTTCAAGCCGGCCTCCCCGTTCGAGTTCGTAGCCGTCGAAGGGCCTGTGGACATCAAGACGGCGGACATCAAGGCGCTGGAGGTCAAGGCCAAGCCGATGACCGCCGCAAACTTCAAAATCGATTCACTGAAGGCTTCCGGCGACAAGAAACAGGCGGGGCTGACCGCGCACCTCTCCGCCGGAGACCGGAAGATCTCCTTCAAGGCGACGCTGGGCCGCAAGCACCATTACATACGCATGAGCGCGGAGCTGGCCCCCGGCGCACAACCGCTGCTGGTTCTCAAGGTCCGGCAGGGGCCGGCCTGTCGGGGCGTGAGCTTTTTCAGGTATTTCAAGCATCCCTCGGCCGGCAAGGAGGGAACGTGGTATTACGTTCTCCCCAGCAAAGACCACTCGGCCTACTTCCTGCCCGCCAAGCAGGGCGGCCTGTTCATGAACTTGGAGTTCCCGCATCATGTGATGGCAAAGCCCGACAGCGGGCCCTGGTATTATCCGGGAGCGCAGGTGGCGGCCGGCGGGACGCTCGCCACCGAGCCGCTGGCCCTTGGCATCTGGTGCCGCGACGGCGAAAGCCTCCCGCTGGAGCTGGGCGGATGCGATCGTGGCGCAGTGGAATGGGCCCGCGAGTATTTTCAGCATCTTTTCCCACTGGGGCCGTCAAAGGGCCTGGTGACCTGCACCGATTGGATCACCACGCCGCCGCCGCCGGAAAGCCCCATCTGGAAGCGCTGGGGCATCAAGCTGCTGTTCGATGGCGGATGGTCCCAGCTTACAGCCAAGTCGCGGGCTGCCTTTGCGGCGAAGGTCAAGCGATACCTGGAGCACGGCGTGTTCGTGATGCCGTGGCTCGGCTACGCCGGCTACAGCAAGGGGCAAACTCCGGACGGGCTCCTGCTCCCCTTCTGCACCAAGGAGTGCGTCAAGGCCCACCGCGACTACCTGGCCTTCCTGCTTAAGAACAAGGTAGGTGCCTACAGTTCGGATGGCAACCCCAACGGCGTCCGTTCCGGCAAGTGCAACTCGCGCGAGCACGGCCACCTGCCCGGCATCTACTCCTTCTATCCGGCGATGAAGAACTACCTGGAATTCATCAAAGAGGTGGAAAAGGCGGGCATCAAGTACATCTCGGACGCCGCCAGCGGCGTGCCCGGGATGTTTCACTTCAACATGGGCCGGTGGATGGGCGACGCGGGCATGGATTACAGCCCTGAATTCGGCTATGCCTCCGGGTCCCTGGACCAGCGCATGGCCGTGAACTGCAAGGCGCTTCTGGCCAATCCCACCCCGGCCTACCGCCACTGGCAACAGCACGGCACGATGGCCAACTACCCGCACGAGCTGCACGGCTGGCGGCGGGCCTTCATCGAGCTTCTGGGCTCGACCGGGGCTTTCTGGTACTTCACCGGCTTCTACGGCCCGCCCAAGACCAGCGAAGAGGACGTGGCCTTCGGGGAGAAGTGGCTGAAGTTCTGGCGAGAGATACAGGAGGAGTACCTGATCCACTCGCGGGTGATCTTTTACCCACGGACCTGGGTCCGGGGAGCCTTCTCTGAGCACCAGATGCAGAGCGGCGCCTATGCCATCAGCCACGTCAAGGGCGACCGCGGCTACTTCATGGTTGCCAACCACAGCTTCGCCCCGCAGACCGTGGAGATGGTGATTGACTTCGGCGAAGCCGGTGGGCAAAGCCTGTTGAAAAGGGTCTACCCGCCGCAGAACAGCTTCATCGCCCCGCCGCAGGGGCCAAACGCCGATCCTTTCATTAAGGGGGATGTCATCCGACTGCCGCTGGCGCCGCGGGCGGTCGAGCTCTACAAGATCGGGCCGCGGGAGTTCTTCCAGGCGGACCAGTTCATCTTTGGAGCGGCGCAACTCAGCGGCGCCGACCGCTACATCGGAAAATGGCAGCTCAAGAAGGACGGCGATAATGTCGCCGCAACAACCAGTTTTCCAACCCCTGCCGATGCCCTGCGCTGTTTCAAACAGGGCGGCGGAAAGGTTAAGAAGGGTGTGGCTTCCGAGCAGGACCTGCCGGTGCTGATGCTGATTCTCACCGACGAAGCCAAGGACCCCAGCATCGGCATGCCGCCGGCAGGCCTGAAGCTTACCGCCCAGCTTAACGGCAAGGCAGCCGAAGTACGGCCCGAGCCCAGGCCGACCATGCCCCATTCCTACTGCATCATCCTGGAGGAGGCCATGCCGGCGGGCAAGGATAACGAACTCACGGTCACGCTGCCAGACCGGCCGGGCCTGACCCTGCGTGGGGCCTTCATCAGCGTGCCGGACAAATACTTGCGCTAGGCGACCTGCTGCGCCGAGCGGGGAACTCGACGGATCCCTGCCCGGCGCAGGGGGGGGGACATTGGAAACTTAGTAACTTAAGAGATATCCCACAATCTAACGATTGAGAATTATACGATCAATAGGCTTTACAAGAAGCTTTTTACTGAATATTGTGGTGTGTTATTTACTCGTTCTTTTTTTCTGATTTTGAATGGGCTTTTAAATAATTATTGTAGTTTTCTACGAAAACATCCTCAACACTTAATTTAACGCCAACATTCAAATCAGTTTTTGCTTGGATACATCCTAAATTACAAATAGGATGCCCATATTTCGATTTTATGACTATAGGAATACCCTGATGTAAATATGTGGCATTATTCGATAATACTTGTGCATTCGCAAGTTTATCAGCAAAACTACTGATGTTTAGAGCAAATGTCTCCTCTATTAATGCCATTTTATTTTCATAATGATTATTTATCACTGATATCCTAATTTCATAAAAGACTATTATTCCCACAGAAGTTATTAATAATAGACCTATTAATATATTACGTTTCATAATTAAAGTTTCTCCTAGCGAACTAACATAAGAGACTCAACATTTTCACAAAATCATTATGTCAATCTAAATAAAATTCATTAAAACCATTTGTCTATAGAATCCTGAGCAGCGTCGAAGGATGTCCACTTTCTGCTTCCGAAGGAATCTTGACTTTTATCCCTGTTATTTTAACTTACCGTATTTCTCTGGACCGGTGCCCCCCTTTCTTCTTGTTTGTTTTGAACCATTCCTGATATGCCTTACGACAATCAGGGCAATATTTTATTAAGGCTTTCTTTTGCGGTTGCATGCAACATCCGCCTAAGAATTCATGGTTTGAATTCGGAAAATTCTTTTCTTCTGCCTTTACATATTCTTCCATTCTCAAAATCAATCCATAATATATTGGGACAAATCCATATTCTAAAGTTTTCTGATGAAGGGGACAGATATCTGGCTTATCACTTACTCTAATTTGTATTTCATCATCGGAAAATATTTCTTCCATATATTCTGTGCAAACTTTTAAACTGTCTGGTTCTTCAATATATAATCTATTATAACCTTTCATTATTTTCTCTATATAATTTACTCTTATATACTGTTTAAATGTTTGTGACATTTCATAATCTTCATTCCAACTACCACGCCATCTCAAGTCGCCATTACAATTGAACTCAAGCTCGCATTTTAACTTACTTTCAGCATAAAAAGTCAATATTAATCCACCACGGCATTGGTACAAGGGAGAACCTGGATAATTCAAATCAAAATATTCAAAAAACTCATGTATTTTTTCTCTATCTTTAACTGCAAATAGTATTCCCTTCTCAAAATCTTGAAATCGTATTTCCGTGGTTCCAATTGTATAGAATCTAAACTTATTCTCTGGATTTAAAAATAGTAATGCCCATGCTGCTAAAATAATAGCTAATAAAACAAATAAAACAATCAATCCCCATAATAGCTTATTTTTTGTCTTGAGCATAGTTTTAAAATTAAAATCTATTTTATCTAAATGATTTAATTTATTGTTTTCATTAATTATTCATTCTAAAACTAAAGTCTAATGCAGGATTCTCCTTGATTTTTCAAAATAAAAACGCTGTATTCTCTATGATAAACGCTTTTTCCGGGATTTTGTTGTATCTTTTTTAGTTTTATCTTGGAAATCGAAATCTTGGGACATAATTCTAGTCCCCAAACAAGTGAGGATCCCCAATAAAAAATACTTGAAATGCTCCAAATATATGATAAAATAGGAGTTATAGAAGACAACCTATTTAATAAAGGAGCATTTCAAGTGAACAAACATGATAA
>Ga0272441_10003081_pt1 | contig 32540 bp, 25 predicted proteins | sample SSMProp6N_FD_193582 | JGI IMG/M metagenome (GOLD analysis project Ga0272441, IMG submission 193582) | Marine sediment archaeal communities from Little Sippewissett salt marsh, Falmouth, MA, United States - SSM-Prop-6N | ecosystem: Environmental > Aquatic > Marine > Wetlands > Sediment ... | reverse complement strand
GGCCACCGTGCCCACGGGCAGACGGGTAGGCTTGAGATTGCCTCGCCGGTGCTCGGCCTTGACCATGCGGTGTAGACAGGCCTGCAGGTCTGGCAAGCGCAGCCGCGGTAGCAGGGTGCTGAAGGCAGGCACCGGAGGCCTCGATGTCGAGCACTCACGTCCTGCGCCTGCGCCCCCAAGGTCCGCTGCCCTCACTGGCGCACCGGATGGATGCCCGCCTGCGCCGGGCATGACGGTGGTGTGCTCGGGAGCCAGGTTGAAGTCCGTGCCCGAGGCTGGGCGCGCGCCGGCCGCTGCTGCTTTTCCGGTGGAGCCCAGCAGCCGGCGCGCGTGCGCCCTGACCCGTACGGACAAGGGGGTCAAAGATCGACCTCGGGACGCAGGTTGGGTAGAAAGGACCCAAAAGAAAATCGGCGCCGGGGCGGCAACCACGACGCCGAAAACTGCTGGCTTGCGCCAGCAATACATCCACCCCAGAAGAGAGGAGGAGCGATGCAATCCCAGAAGATCAAAAGAGCGCAGCGCCGTCAAGCGGCAACGTGCAAGGGGCTGAAAAAACGGGTCCGGGACTTGGGCTTTGCCCGGGTCGAAGACCCACGCCAGGCGGGCAAGGTGGATTATCGGCTGCCGACGATGCTTACGGCACTGGTGGTGTCGATGGCGACGCTGGCGCGATCTCTGCGCGCGGTGGAGCAGCGGACGGGTCAGCTTCCACACAAGCACGGGCAGTGGATGGGCGTGGTGTGCCGCATCGCCGACAACACCTTCGGCAAGGTGCTGCCACGGCTAGAGGCAGGCGAGTTGATGGCGTGCCTGCACCGGCTGGTCAAAGCCGAGCACCGCCGTGGGAATCTTAAGCCGACGCGCCTTTCTCGAGGCACGGTGGCCATCGACGGCAAAAACGTGGCGACGCTACACTGGCCGGACATGCTGCGGGTGCTCAAGCTCAAGGCAGACGAGACCACGGTGGAGCAAGGTACGGCGCTGTTTGCTCAGCGGTACCCGCTGGCGCAGGTGTGCAAACGCGACATCGGCGAGCCTTACGCGCTGCTGCGAGTGCACACGGTGACGCTGGTGTCAGGCGAGGCGGCGGTGTGCGTGCACCAGCGTCCCATTGCCGGGCACACCAACGAAAGTGGGTCGATGCCGGCGCTGCTCGACGAGCTGAAAGCGGCCTACGGCAAGACCCGGCTCTTTTCGCTGGTGACGACCGACGCGGGCAACACGTCCTGCGGGATTGCCGGCAAGACCGTGTCGCTGGGCCTGGACTACTTCATGCAGCTCAAGTCGCCGCATGGTGAAATCCACTCCGAGGCTCAAGGAGTGCTGGGGCATCGGCGCAAGTCGCGTGCTCATGCGGGCTACACCGACACGCAGAACGGCCAGGTGGTGACGTACCACCTGTGGCGCTACGACCTGGGCGAGGACGGGTGGCTGGACTGGACGCATGCTCGGCAGCTGGTGCGCATCCAGCGCACCGCCGAGTGCCAACGCACTGGCGAGGTCACCCTGGGCAACCGCTACTACGTCACGAGCCGGTCGCCCGACGCCATGAGCCCACGCACGGCGCTGGCGACCTGCCGGGCGCACTGGCGGTGCGAAAACAACACCCACTGGACGTCGGACGCTGAGCTGATGGAGGATCGGCGCCGGCCGGCGTGGTCGCGCCATCCACAGGGCAGCCTGGTGGTGAGTGCGCTGCGCATGATGGCGCTTTGCATCCTGGCCGTAGCGCGGAAGCTGAGCCGCTTCGGCTACAGCGAGGAGACGCCGAGCTGGGGCCAGGTGGCCGAGCATTTCCTCCTGCAGCTGTGTGCGAGCAGCCTGGAGACCAAGGCCTTCGACTGCGTCTAAGCCGCCCCGGCGTCGGTCTTCTCCGGATTCTTGTCGTTAAAAAAACTCTCCCCACGGCACGGGGTTAGAGACAGCTGCGCCAGCGGAGTCTCCGCCGCACCCCTGCGGGGCGCGGCGACGTCGCCCGGCGCCAGTCGGGGCGAGACAGTGATCGAACGTGCCTTGTCCCGTATGGGACCAGGTGCAGCCAGCGCGAGGGAAGTCGCTACAGCCCGAGCAGCTCGCGGAGGCGTTTGGCGCCGCTGACGGCCTTGGCTTCGAAGTGGTTGTTGAAGAAGACGAAGGTGTTGTCTGCGCGGTCGGCCATCTTGCGGATGCGGGGGACCCACTGGGCGAGGTCGTCGTCGGTGTAGCGGTAGTCGTAGCGCTCGTGGGGTTGGTCATGGTCGTACCACTTGGTGGCGTTGCGGCCGTGGAAGCGGACGTAGCCGGGCGGGGCGGTGACGACGCCCAGGGGAGGCACGAGGCCGCTCAGGTCGGGCTCGTCGACGCAGCACAGGGCCGCCCCTTTTGTGCCGAGGTGCTCGAAGGTATCCTGGCGCACCCAGGCGGCGTTTCGGAACTCGACCGCGGTGGGGTGCGGGCGCAGGCCGTCCAGGATCCTGTCGAGGTAGGTCCGCGTCGGGGGGCGCGGGGCGAAGCTGTGCGGGAGCTGGACCAGCACGGCGCCCAAGACGCCGGCTTCGGTCCAGGGGGTGAGGGCTTCTTTGAATTGTGCGAGGAGCCCGGTGAGATCTTCGGCCGGTTCGTGGGTGATCGTCCGTGTGAGCTTGATGGTGAAGGTCACCGCGCCGCCAGAGGTCTCCACCATGCGCGCCAGGGTCCGAGCGGTGGGCATCCGATAGTAGGAGAAGTTGATCTCGCAGGTGTCGAAGTGAGCGGCGTAGTGGCGCAGGTAGTCGGGCTTTCGCGCCTCCGGCGGATAGAAGTGCCCTCTCCAATCCTCATAGCTGTAGCCACTGGTGCCGATCCGGATCAACGCCCTGGTTCAATCGTTCCCGACGGGTGGTGCGGTGCGAGAGGAGCCTGGTTCCCCTAGGCTTCCTTGATGTCTTCCATGCCGGGGACGTCGTTCGCCGAGGGGAACTTGGCGATGTCCCTGCGCGCGATCATCCAGGCCTTTTGGACGATCCACGACTTGGATCGGTCCTGGCGGGCCGCCTCGTCCTCGATCTCGCGGAGCATGGCCTCCGGGAAGTAGAGGCTCTGCTTTCTTTTGTCCGATGTACCCGATCCGCCTACGCGTGCCACTGTTCTGCCCCCTTGGAGGTTAATGTGGGTGAGTGTGGTCCATTATGCCCCCTCTTGTCAAGGCGCCCATGATGCATCGGGAGGCGGGTGGTTGAGTCCGGCGCTGGGTTGGAGTACCTTTCGCCCATGCCCCGCAAACCCAAAACAGAGGGCCGCAAGTCGCGCAAACGTCTGGATGGTCGGTCACTTCGGGCGCGCCGGCAGCGCAAATCCCGCCGAGCCCAGGTCTTGGAGAGCGCCCTCGCCGCCTTCGTGGAGAAGGGCTACCACGCGGCCAGCATCACCGACATCATCACGGGGGCGTCCATCGCGCGCGGAACCTACTACCTGTACTTCGAGTCCAAGCGTTCGGTGTTCGAGGAGCTCCTCGAGGGCTATCTCAAGCGCATCTCCGACGTGGTGAGCGTGGTCTCCCTGGAGCCGGGCGCGCCGCCCCCGGCCGATCAGCTCCGCACCAACGTGGAGCGGGTGCTGGACGTGCTGTCGGCCAACCAGGGGCTCAACCAGCTCGTGCTGCGCCAGGCGGTGGGGTTGGACGCCGATTTCGACCGGAAGCTGGACGACTTCTACGGGCGGCTCCTCGAATACATCAAGGGCGCGCTGGACCTCGGACAGCAAATGGGCATGGTGCGCGCCCACGGGATTGACACGGCGCTGCTGGCGGCCTGCGTTCTGGGCAGCATCAAGGAGCTCGTCAACCAGTACCTCACCGACGCCCCGCCGGGCTCCTGGGACCGGGAGATGGCGGTGCGGGTCATCCTCTCGTACAACCTCCGCGGTATCCTGGACCCCTTGCCGCCCCAGGCGCCTTGACCGGGCCCGTGGCAGTGGCTAGACTTTCTCGTCTTAGGGGCCGCGAATGCACAACCCGATCGATGCTGGCCGCCGAGGCGCCCGCTGGGCAAGGAGCGAGGTGGGCGCATAGTGGGGTCTATGGAACCGACGAGCGACGCCGCCCAGGGGGATGGATCGGCGGTCAGGACGACTGAGTTGTACATTCGCGGCCCCTTGGAGTGGACCACGGCCTCCCGGACTCTCCGTCCGGTATGCCTCACCCGGGATCAGTGAAGATGGCGCCCAGCGATCGTAATCTGAAGAAGTTCCAGGACATCCTTCTCAAAAAGAAGCTCAACCTCCTGAGGCAGGCGAAGTCGACCCTGGGCGAGGACATCAAGGTGCAGCCCGACGAGCTTCGCGACGCGTTGGATCTGGCCGCCTTGGAGGTTCTGAGCTCCTTCTCGCTTCGGCTGCGTGGGCGCGAGAAGTCGTTCCTGAAGAAGATCGACTACACGCTGTCCAAGATCGACGATGGCACCTTCGGGATCTGTGAAGAGTGTGACGAGGCGATTTCCATCAAGCGGCTGGAGGCACGTCCGGAGGCCATCCTGTGCATTGCGTGCAAGGAGGCCCAGGAGCAGCGGGAGAAGGCCCTGGCCGACCGGTAATACAGGAGATGCGAGTGGCTGAGGAGGTGAACCCGGAGGGGCGGGTTTTCGGTGTGCCAGTGCACCTGAGTGAGCCCGTGTACATCGATAACCCTCGCAGACCCTTCTGGGGTAAAGCAGCTCGTCGACGGCTCCAAGGCCCTCGCCTCCCGCTGACGTCTCCGCAGATCCGGTTCCGCAGCTCGCAACTGTCGCAAGGGCCGGATGTCCGTAGTCCACCTCACCGAAACATTGCTTTTAGATCGCGATTTCTGTGGGCCAACCGGGATCTCCTGTCTTTGTGCGCCAGTTCACTGTTTACTTCGGCCTCCCGGACCGGTAAGTTATCAGTGAATAGAACCGAGCAGGGTGATTTGACAAAGACGGCCCCCATAGACGCGATGTACGCGCGATGAAAATCTGCGCGTCTTGCCGCGGTGCCACTGCTGGTGCCCCACAGTTCTGTCCCCAGTGCGGCGCCGGGCTGGACGAGGTCCCCGAGCGTCGCGGCTCGGATCTCGTCGGGCTGGTCCTCGCTGGGAAGTACGAGCTGGTCGAGCTCATCGGTGAGGGCGCCATGGGCTGGGTCTACCGGGCTCGCCACCTGACGCTGTCGAGCTCGATGGCGGTGAAGCTCATGAAGCCCGATGCCGGGGAACGCGCGGATCGGCCGGTGCGCTTTGCGCGGGAGGCCCGGGCCGCCAGCCAGCTCAACCACCCGCACATCCTGTCAGTGAGTGACTTTGGCGAGACCCCCGGGGGGCTTTTGTACATCGTCAGCGAGCTGCTCAGGGGGTCGCCCCTGGACCTGATCCTGGAGCGAGCGGGCCCGCTGCCGTTGGCGCGGATCATGCGGATATTTTCGCAGGTGCTGGGCGCGGTGGAAGAGGCCCACCGCCACGGGATCATCCACCGGGACATCAAGCCCGAGAACATCATCGTGACCACCCTGCGCTCCGGTGAGGACGTGGTGAAGGTAGTGGACTTCGGCATCGCCAAGGTGAGCGACCGCGGCGGCGCCAAGCTCACCCGGCAGGGCCAGATCTTCGGCACGCCGGCGTACATGGCGCCGGAGCAGGCTCGGGGCGGGCAGGTCAGCGCCGCCAGCGACCTGTATTCCTGCGGCATCCTGCTGTTCACGCTGCTCACGGGGAGGCCGCCTTTCTGGAGTGAGTCCGTGGTGGAGATCATGGCCTCGCAGATGCACGACCCGCCGCCCACCCTGGCCGACGTGGCGCCGTCTCGCCGCTTCGGCCCCGAGCTCGAAGCCGTGGTGGCCCGGGCCCTTCAGAAGGCGCCGGACGAGCGGTACAACCTGGCCGCGGACCTGCTGGCGGACTTCACGCGGGCGGTGAAGGCTGCTGCGGACCGGTCTGTACCTTGTCCCACCTGCGGTCAGCCGCTGCGGTTGGAGGCGAAGTTCTGTTCCACCTGTGGCGGCCGCCTGAGGGAGGACACCCTGCCGGGGCGGGATTCGGGCATGGTCCTCGCTGCCGCGAACGGCGCCAGGGGGCCGCTGCACGGGGCGGCGGACCGGTCGCCTTCGGGACAGGATCTTCGCACGGTCACCGCGCGGTCGGCGCCCATCTTCATGAGCACCGTCGAGCGTCGGCTCTACGCGGAGTCCTCCCTGGAGCTGCAGGTGCTCGGCCGGGAGCGGGAGCGCGCGACCTGGGAACAGTTCCTGCGGAGCGACCATGCGGTGTTGGAGATCCTCGGACCGCCCGGCGCGGGCAGGTCCACGCTCCTGGCCGATTTCGCCCGGGACGCCGGCCGTCGTGACCGTCCCTGGCTGAGCTCGGCGCCGGATCCGTCACTGTCCCGGTCTCCCTGGCATCCCATCCGCCAGCTCGTGGCAAAGCTGCTCGGGTTGGACACCCTGACCCCCGACCGAGCTGACCTCGAGGCCGCGGCCGAGCGGGCGGGGCTGCCGGACGTGGACATCCCGGGTCTGCAGATGCTGTTCGGTCTGGGGTCCGTTGACGAGGCGCTGGAGTTCGCCGTGAGGGAGCGAGAGACCCGGGCGGCGACCCTGCGGACCTTGCTCCAAAGCAACACCAGCCGGGAGGGGCTGTGCATCTTTCTGGACGACGTGGACGCATTCGACGGCGCCTCCACGGCCTTCGTGCGAGAGCTGGCCGTCGCCGCCGCAGACGGGACCACGCCGGTGAAGCTGGTCCTCGTGGCCAGGACGTCGTTGTTGGCCGAGGGGGTCGATCGTCTCTCGATCACGCCCGATCCCCTTGCGGTGGAGGATGTGCTGGCGCTTCTGGAGGTGGCCTTCGCGGGCCGACAGGACGCGCGCAAGGACGCGGCGAGGACCATCGTCGACCAGTGCGGGGGGCTGCCCTTGCACGTGGTGCAGTCCATTCGGCTGCTGTTGGAGAGCGGCGACGAGCTGAATCAAAACCTGCCGGACCTCATGGCTACACGTATCGGCCGGCTACCCACGCCGGCGCTGCTGCTGTTGCAGTACGTCACGGCCCTGGGCCAGGCCGCGCCCGTGGAGTCGGTCCGGCGACTCTGGGAGGGCGACGACGACTGGGAGGCTGCTCTGACGCTGCTGATTCGCCGGGGATTCCTGCTGCCCGGTTCGTCCGAGCGGCTACAGGTCTGCCATCCGAGCCTGGTGGCCGTCGTGCAGGAGTCCATGGCTGCCGACGCTCGGCGCGGTCTGCACCGCCGGATATTCGAGGGCATGACGCACTCGCCCATCGATCCGGTGGTGATGGCCCGACACGCCTTCGAGGCCAAGCTCGGGGAGCGGTCTTTGGACCTGATCGAGGCGGCGGCGGATGCGGCCCAGGCGGCCCTTGACGACGTGGGGGCGGCCATACACCTGCGTCGGGCCCTTCGGGTGGCGCGGTGGGAGCTTCTGCTGGAGCCCGACTCGCCGCGGTGTTTGCGGCTGGCGTTCCAGCTCTCCGAGGCCCTGCGCTACGCGGGGGATTCCTTGAGCGCAGAGATCGTGCTCAAGGAGGTGGTGGAGTTTGCCGGCCGCGTACCGGTCACGGGTGCGCGCATCTGGCGAAGCCTGGCGCGGCTGGAGCGTGAGGGTGGGCGGCATCACGAGGCCGAGGCAGCCACGCGAAATGCGGTGGGCCTGGCCGTGCGCAGCGGAGACGGTGCGCTGCTCACCGAGATGTATCTGGAGCTCGGGCGGGTGCTGACCCAGCGTGAGGACTGGGGTGCCACCGCAGCGGAGTTGGAGGAGGGAACGCTGCTGGTCACCGGCGGCGTGGGCTGGCAGGCGGACAGCGCCCCCCCCGGGTTCTGGCGGCTGCTGGCGGACACCGCGTCCCTCTATTCCCGGCAGGGAATGCAGCTGCACGCCATGGAGCTGGCGCGCAACGCCTTGGCCCACGCCCGGCGCGAGCCGTCCCTGGTCGGCCAGGCTCGGACCCACTACCTGCTGGGCAGCCTCTTCGACGAGGCGAAGCTGCGGTCCCCTGCTGCGAGCCACTACGATCAGGCCCACCGGCGTTTTTGCGACCTGGGGGATCGTCGCAGCCAGGGAGAGTGCCTTCTCGCCCTGGCCGCCCACGAGCCCCCGGGGCTCGAGAACGCCTATGCCCGGGACGCGCTCGACCTCTTCGAGCAGGTCCGTTGGCGTCCGGGCATCGAGTCCGTTCGCGCGGCCGGGCACTTGGTGTAGAGCCCGGTTCTGTCAGGTTGCCTCGGCTCCCAGGGCCCTGCGCAGCGTCCGGGCGCGCCGCCGAGCCTGGTTGGCGCGGTAGCGCTGAAGCCGGGCGCGCAGGCCGGTGATGGTGACGGAGTCGGCCCCCACCTGGCGCGTGCAGCCCTCCACCAGGCAGCGGCGCATGGACGCCACCTCTGCCGCGAGGCGGCGTCCAATGACCTTGCCGGGCGACCTGCCGATCCGGTCCATGAGGTAGCCGAGGGCCACGTTGGCCAGGGCCGCGACGGCCAGGCCCACGCCAAAGGACCACAGGGCGGAGGCGGTGGCCGCCGACAGGAGCCCGAGCTCCACGGCGCCCTTCTTGAGACCATAGGCCGCCAGGGCGACCAGGATCTTGCTGCCCAAACGTCCGATGAGGCTGTTGAGCAGCTCGGTGTGGGCGCCTGACCTGGATCGGTCGAGCGAGGTCCGCGCGGTGGCCTGATAGACGGTCTCGAATCGGTGCGGCCCATCGGCAGACAGCGGCGTCGCGCCCCTCGGCGCGGCCGAGGGGTCACCGACCGCGTCCGCCAAGGCCGCGTCGTTGGCGGCCAGCCGGCGCTGGTACTGGTCTATGGCCCGGCGCACCACACGCTCGACGCCGGCCCGGGTCAAGACGTGCCGGGCGAGCTGGCCCTGGACGTATCGGTGGAAGGCCCGCCGGTCCAGCACGGTGGCCAGGATCCTGGCCCTGTGGTTCAGCCAACGCCACCTTAGCCAGGACGGCAGGCGGTCGAGCCCCTCGAGCAGGGTCGCGACCTTGGCCGATACCAGAGCCCACTGGGCGTCACTGCTCAGCACTGCTTCGGAGAACCGCTTGGTACCCCGGCCGGCCCGGACGAAGTAGGCGTTGACCGGGGCCAGCGCGTCGTCGAGCGCGGTCTCCTCGTCCCGTCGCAGGTCGGCGAGGATCCGTCTTCCCCGAGTCTGCCAGACCCGGTGGCCCACGACCCGCCGAGCCGTGCGCTGGGCTGCGTGGGCGCGGAGTGGGGCCCGGTCGCTCCCGTCGTCGCTTTTCACCCGGGACCACAGCAGGCCCCCCGCCACGATGCCGCCGATGGTGAGGCCGACCGCGAGCCCCACCAGGCGGGGTCGGGGGCGCTCGGGGTGACATCGCTCAGCCATCGTTCGTTCCTCCGTGCGCCGGCTAAACCGGCGAGGTGTTGCGAATGAAAGAGTCATACGTTGAAGGGTTGGCGACCCACGACGGCCCCGAGCCGTGCGCCGTCGCCCGCAAGGGCGGAGGCGAAGCGTCGGTAGGGGTACGTGCGGGCCGGGTATTGAGCCGCGAAAGGAATTTACTTCGGGGTGCCGACGCCGTGGAGGAAGGCGGAAGGCAACACTCGGGGCGCCGATATCGCGAGGCGCCTCGGGACCCCGCGCGGTCAGAGACCCCGTGCACGTACGGAAACACCTCGCGCGGGAGCCGGGAGCTCCCATCTCCTCCTGCGGCAGATGGCGCTGTAGGACGTGTCGGGAAGTCCAAGGACGTACGCCGATGATGAACGGAGATGGGAAGTCGGACAGGCCCATAGTACCTGGGAAGCCCCCGAACAAGGGCTGACGCCGAGGGCAGCGCGGCTATGGCGGTCCCTACACGGGCACGAAGGTGGAAACGCCGGACACAGCCAAAAGAACGCCTACGGAAACGCCTCCCCAAAGCGGCCCAACCGCGGAGGGAGTGGAGGAAAGGGGCCTGGCCAAGGGGAACCCGCGACAGCAAAACGCGCCCCGGACTCCGAGCCGGACCGGCGTGCACAGTGCGCTGGAGCGGGTACGTCAGGCAGCGAGCAGGGATAGGAAGTTGCGGTTCACTGCGCTCCTGCACCACGTCTACAACCCAGAGATGCTCCGGGAGGCGTACTTCTGCCTCAAGCGGGAAGCCGCGCCGGGTGTGGACCGGGTGACGTGGCGGCAGTACGGCGAGGCACTGGGGGAAAACCTCCAAGACCTCTCCGAACGGCTGAAACGCGGAGCGTACCGGGCGAAGCCGGTCCGCAGGGTGTTCATCCCCAAGGCCGACGGGCGGCAAAGGCCGCTCGGCGTGACTGCGCTGGAGGACAAGATCGTTCAGCGTGCGACGGTCGAGGTGCTGAACGCCATCTACGAGACCGACTTCCTCGGCTTCAGCTACGGGTTCCGCCCGGGGCGCAGCCAGCACAACGCGCTGGACGCGCTCTACACGGGCCTGTTGACGAGGAAGGTGAACTGGGTGCTCGACCTGGACATCCGTGGGTTTTTCGATGCCATCGACCACGGATGGCTGGTGAAGTTTGTCGAGCACCGGATTGCGGACCGGCGCGTCGTGCGGCTCATCCACAAATGGCTGAACGCCGGCGTGCTGGAGGACGGGACGCGGACACGCAGCGAGCAGGGGACGCCGCAGGGGGGCAGCGCTTCGCCGCTCCTCGCGAACATCTACCTGCACTACGTGTTCGACCTCTGGGTCCAGCGGTGGCGCCGGACGCAGGCTCGCGGCGATGTCATCGTCGTGCGCTACGCAGACGATGCCGTCGTGGGGTTCCAGTACGAGTCGGATGCCAGGCAATTCCAGGCGGAGCTGGCCGAGAGGTTCAGCACGTTCGCCCTGGAGCTGCACCCCGACAAGACGCGTCTCATCGAGTTCGGCCCGTTCGCGGCGTCGAACCGGGAGCGCGGAGGTCAGGGCAAGCCCGAGACCTTCGACTTCCTCGGCTTCACGCACATCTGCGGGAAGAAGAGATGCAACGGACGGTACACGGTGCTGCGGCAGACGATTCGCAAACGGTTGCAGGCCAAGCTGAAGCAGGTGAAGACCGAGCTTCGACGGCGCCTGCACGACCCCGTCCCCGAGGTGGGAAGATGGCTCCGCGCGGTGGTCGGTGGGCATGTGCGCTACTTCGGCGTGCCCATGAACGGCCCGGCGCTGTGCCTCTTCCGCTTTCAGGTCGGCTGGCTCTGGTACCGCTCGCTTCGGCGTCGAAGCCAGAAGACCAGCGTGACCTGGGAGCGCATGCGGCGGCTCATCGACCGTTGGCTGCCTCCGGCCCGCATCTGCCACCCCTATCCCCTGAGGCGACTTGGCGTCATCACCTGAGGCAGGAGCCCGGTGCGGTAGTTCCGCTCGCCGGGATCTGTGGAGGGGGTGATCAGCGATGGTCATTCCTACTCCGACTAGTCCCGCGATAGGTTCGGGCTGGCGGGGGTTCGGGTGTCTCAAAATGAAAACCCACGGATTCGGAGGACCATTCCCTGTCAGCCGATTTTTTCGAGCACGAAGAGGCGGCCGTTGGGAGCGCCGAAGAACCCCGCGGTTTCGATTTTGCCGTCGAGGACCCAGTGCCGTTGCAGCTGCGCGAAGCCCGAGCAGCGGTTGCCGATGAGAGTGCGACCCACGAAGGCGATGCGCGAGTGGAAGGGATCGGAGAGCCCCTCGGCGGTGAGCCGGGGCTCTCCGGCGATGCCCATGACGACGTTTTTGTTTCGAAGTGGCGCTCGAACGGCAACTCCTTGTACTGTCTTTGGGTATGCAGGTTAGATTCATGGCCTTCGGGCTCGTTCTGGTCGTGGTGTCGCTGTCCGGCGTCGCCTGTTCGGACAAGACCAACGGGCCGTCCTCCTCCAAGGGCCCCCGCCGTCCCGTGGCGGAGTCCGATTCCGGCGTCGTGGCCCGGCTAAAGACCCCCTACTCGAACATCATCATCTGGGACGACGGGGACTATCGCTGCCTCGCCTTTGGCAAGCGCACGGCCATCCAGTCCTGCGTGCACCGCGAAAACAACCTCGACTTCCGCTACGAGTACGTGCGGATGATGCTCGCCGCCGCGGCCCTGGTGCCCAAGCCCAAACGGATTCTGGTCCTCGGCCTCGGGGGCGCGGCCCTGCCCACCCTCGCGGCCAAGCTCTTCGGCGACGCGCGCATCGACGTGGTCGAGATCGATCGGGGCGTCTTCGTGTTGGCCAAGCGCCACCTGTATTTCAAGCCCACCCGCCGCACACGCGTTCACATCGAGGACGCCTTCAAGTTCGTTACCCGGGCCGCCGACTCCAAGGCGCCCCCGGAGTACGACGTGATCTGGGTGGACTGCTTCGACGCCAAGCACATCCCGGCTCATCTGATGACCGACCGGTTCGTCACCGGGCTGCGCCGCATCCTCGATCCTGCTGGCGTGGTCGTCGCCAACCTCTGGTCCACCCACGCCAGCTATTCGACCTCGGTCAAGCGCTACAAGCGCCTCTTCACCGAGGTCTGGCGTCTCCGGGGCCGGCGTTCATCCAACCACGTGCTCATCGGACTGCGCCGCACCCTCCCCGCCAAGCGCGCTGACCTCGTCACCCGTGCGACGCTTCTGGACAAGCGGCTCGGGTTCGGGTCCCCGGTCCCACTCTCCGCCGCGATCAAGAGAATGGTGAAGCTCCCCTGATCACCGCTGACGATGGGGCTGGAGGTGCCGCTGGAAGTAGGCGAGGAGGCCGCCGAGGAGGTGCTTGCGGGTTGGCGTGCCCTTGATGGAGTGTTTCTTGCCCGGGTAGAGCATGAGGTCGAAGCGTCGACCGTGTTTCTGGAACGCCTGAGCGAGCATGAGGGTGTGCTGGAGCAGGACGTTGTCGTCTGCCATACCGTGGATGAGCAGCAGGTTCGTCTGCAGTCCCTTGGCGAAGCGGATCGGGTTGGATTGAGCGTAGGCCTTTTGGGCGGCGGGGGATCGTGGGTGGCCCAGGTAGCGCTCGGCATAGGCTGTGTCGTACAGGGTCCAGTCCGCCACCGGGGCGACGGCCACTCCGGCGCGAAAGAGCCGGCCCGAGCGCAGCAGCGTGGTGACGGTGAGGTATCCGCCATAGCTCCAGCCCCACAGGCCGAGACGGTCCTTGTCGATGCCCGGGCGAGAGCCCAGCCAGCGGGCGGCGGCGGTCACGTCAGCCACGTCCACCCGCCCGAACTGCATGTGAAGCTTGGCCTCGAAGGTCTTGCCCCGGTAGGCCGTGCCGCGACCGTCGAGGATGAGCACCACGAAGCCCCGCTGGGCCAGGTACTGGTGCCAGGGCTCCATGCGCCGCCAGCGGTTGGCTACACTGCGGCCGTGGGGGCCACCGTAGGTGTAGATGATCGCGGGTGCCCGTTTTCGGGCGTCTGCGCCCAGAGGGTACATCAGCATGCCGTTCAAGAGCGTGCCGTCCTCTGCGGGGATCTTCACGAAGCGGCTCTGGGCCAGGGTGAACGAGCGGTAGCGCTTGGCCGGGTTGGCGTCGATGGTCTGGACCACCGAGCCGTCTGCCCGGTGCAGCCGCACCTGGGGCGGCGTGGACAGAGCGGAGTAGCGGTCCACGTAGTGCTTGGACTTCTTGCTGAAGGTGACCCGGTGCCAGCCCGCCCGCTTGCTGACTCGCCGAGGCGCAGCCTTGCCGTCCAGGGCGAAACGGTACAGGTGCAGCTCCTTGCCGCGCCCGGTGGGCACAGTGGCGTAGACCGCGCCAGCGTCCTCGTCGAGGCCCACGACCTCGTGAATGAACAGCGGCTTGCGGGTCAGCCGACGCAGCAGCTTGCCGGTCCAGTCGTAGAGCCCCGCCTGGCGGGCGCCGCTTTTTTCGGTGGACCACACGAAGGCCGGTTGCTTCTTCAGGGGGCGCAGGTCCTTGTGCAGGTTGATGTACCGCGGGTCCCGCTCGGTGAGCACCACGCGGCTGGCGCCCGTGGCCGGGTCGGCCAGGCGCAGCGTCAGGGTGCGCTGGTCCCTCGACAGGGTCTGCACGGCCACGCGGACGCCCACCGGCGTGCCGGTTTTCACCCACTGAACCCGCGCGAGGTATCTGTCGGCCTCGGGGCCCAGGTCCATCCAGGTGGTGCGCCCGGTGGCCACGTCCACCACGCCGAGGCGAACCCTGGCGTTGGGCGTGCCCGCGGCGGGGTAGCGCTGGTTGATCACCTTGGTGCGGGTGGCGTGGATCTCGGGGCGCTGCACGACCTTTACCTTCGACTCGTCCACCTCGGCGTAGGCGATGCGCTTCCCGTCGGGGGACCACCAGTAGCCGGTGTACCGCCCTAGCTCCTCCTGGGCCACGAACTCGGCCAGGCCGTTGCTCAGCGTACCCTTGCCGGTCCTGGTGAGGGCGCGCTGGCGGCCCGTGGCCAGGTTCAGCACCCACAGGTTTGCCCGACGTACGTAGGCCAGGGACGTGCCCTTTGGCGAGGGTTTGGGATCCAGCTCTCCACCGGGTTTGTCCACCAGGCGCCGCGTACGGCCTGTCTTCAGGTCGTGGTAGTGCAGTATCCCGCCCATGGGCAGCACGACGCCGATGCCGGCCTTGTCGGGCAGAAACGAGGTGATGCCGCGGCTGCGCACCCGGCGCCGTTCCCGAGCGGCCTTCTGGGCCTCGGTGAGCTTCACGGGGGTCGGCGACCGTAGGCTCGCCGCGGTGACCAGCACCGAGGCCTTGCCCGTGGACGTGCTCATCGTCCACAGGTCCAGCACCCGGGCGTCGTTTGCGCTGGGCCGTAGAAAGTACAGGCGCGCCGAGTCGGCGGACCATTTGATCTTGCCCGGCGGCCGACCGGCGAGGCTCTTCTTACCGAAGAGATCGTCCAGCTCGAGCCGTCCGACCCCCACGGGCGCCGGCCGGTGGTTGGGTGACCTGTCGGCGACTCGGCTCGGGGCAGGGAGCTTCTCCTTCGCCGGCTTCACCGGCTCGCAGGACACGATCATCGACAGGGACATCGACAGTGGCGCGACGCGGGCCAGGACCAGGCGCGCGCCGGACAGGCGGGAAGCTCGACGTAGCATGGGGTGCCTCCGCCGGGAAGCTAGAGCGCCTCGACGGTCATCTCGACGCGTTCGTTGGGCATGTCCCGGGCGTCGCGCGGCTGGTTCACGATCTGATCCGCCGCCTCCATGCCGGACAGGACGTTTCCGAAGGCTGTGTACTGCTTGTCGAGGAAGAGCGAGTCGGACACCACGACGTAGAACTGGCAGCCGGCGCTGTTGGGATCAGCGGCCCGGGCCGCCGAGAGGACGCCGCGGCGGTGCTCCGTGTCGTTGAACTCGGCGTCGATGTTGTAGCCGGGGCCGCCCGTGCCTGGGGTGCCGGTGGCGCCGGGCTTGGTGTTGGGGCAGCCACCCTGAATCATGAACCCAGGGATGACCCTGTGGAAGGTGGTGCCGTTGTAGAAGCCCGCTTTTGCGAGGTCCAGGAAGTTCTTGACGTGACGCGGAGCGATGTCGTCGAAGAGCTCCACGGTGATGTCGCCGAACTGGGTCTTGATTACGGCTTGGGGTCTGGCCATTTTGCTACCTCCATAGGGGTTGGGTGATTGGTGTAGATGGGCGGAGAGCCTACTATAGAACGCGCGGATCGCAAACAGCGGGTTTGGGTCCTTGTACACGGGGGGCGATCCGGGTATTGATGGTTGGGCAATGACTGACGCCGAAGGCAAGACGTTCCGAGCCGCCCCGCGCACCCGCGCCGAGGTCCGCGTGCGGCTCTCGGACGCCGGCGGTGAAGCCGGTGGCGAAGGCAGCTCCCCCGACCAGTGGGCAACGACAAAGGACGTTGGACGGGGCGGCGCTTTTTTGCGCACGAGCCGGGTCTTCGATGCTGGTACACGGTTGACCCTGCACATCGAGACCGGCGACGGTGAGCCTCTGGCCGTGGAGGCGGAGGTCAAGTGGTGTAGCCCCCCCGGCACCGAGGAAGAAGCCAAGGGCATGGGCGTGTGCTACGTGGACCCCTCCCCCGAGCTTCGCCAGCGGCTCCACGGCCTCGCCGATCAGGGCGAACTGCCCATCTTCGAGCTGTACGACAACTGATGGCCTCTACTCGGTGATGTTGCGTTGTCGGTACATCATCACGTACAGCAGCTGTAGGTTGCAGCCTGAGCAGAAGAACTCGGGGTCTTCGGGCACGGCCACTTCGCCATCCATGAGGTGGTGCAACACGCCCCTGGAGCAGTGGTCTTCCAGGCAGGTCCCGTCCAGACACACATCCGCCCCCGTGCAGGCCGGCTCGCAGGGAGCGAAGCTCAGGTCCGAGCGGCACCAGTCGCCGTAGATCGCCGTGGAGAGGAACTCCAGGATGGCGTTGTACTCGCGCATGAGCGCCTTGCGTCCGGTGACCTCGTACAGCAGCAGCAGGGCGAAGAGGGTGTAGTTCTGGCTCGACAGGGTGGAGTAGTCGTCCGTGGTGGCGCCCATGTACTCGGCGGAGTAGGGGGACTTGTACCGGACCATGCCCGGGCCGGGGTCGTCCACCACTCGGAGGTCTCCGATGGCGTCGTACAAGGTCTCGGCCCGGGCGAGGTACTGCGGGTCGCCGGTGAGCTGGTACAGTCGCACGTGCAGGAGGATCATCGTCACATTCGGGTACAAAAACAGCCCCGGACGATCGTCTCCGAAGTCGTAGTGGCTGCCGTTCCAGGCGTTCTCGTCGATGGCCTCGAGCAGGTCCTGGGTCCAGGCGATGTAGTCGGCTCGATGAGAGTCGGCGACCAAGTGGGCGTGCTGGAGGTTGACCAGCCCCACCAGGCCGCTGATGGAGGTGGGGCCGTAGGTCTCCACGGCGTAGCCGGGGATGAGCGCGGTCGAGACGTAGTAGCCGACCAGCTCCAGCATGACATCGATGTTGTCGATGACCGCGTTCACGTCGTCGCGCGCTGACTGATCCCCTGTGACGGCCATGTAGTCGATGAGCCCCAGCGTCGCCATGGCGATCTCGTTGACGTCGCCGGTCAGGAGATCGGCGTTGTGTACCACGTCCAAGTTGTAGGCGTGGGCTGCGTCCCTGGTGGCCGCGTGGGTGGCGTCCCCGGACTCGGCGGCCCGCCAGGCGTAGAAGGCCAGCCCGTAGAAGGCGGCGTCGCCGTAGTCGTCCAGCCACTGACCGTTCACCAGGGTGAACTCCGCTGCGTCGCGCTGCAGGGTCTCATAGAAATCTGCGTGGACGAAGGGGGGCAGCTCCTCGGGCTCGTCTCCTTGGCAGCAGACCAGCGCCCCAAGTGCAAAGAGGGCCAGGATCGCGAGCGATCGCGTGGGCTTCGTCATGTCGTCCTCGAGCGGTTTCAGACAGCATAGATCGTCGGGCCTTGCGAGCCCAGACCGAAAATTCAGCCCGAGTCGGGGCGCCGTGACAAAACCGTGATGGTCGGGTGACCCGGCGGTGACCAGGCCGGCGCTCGTTGCGCGTACAAAGGGGAACGAACCGCAACAAAGGAGCGTCGCCATGAAGCAATCATCGAACGCGCCGTGTGGCTCCGGACTCCGCACCGGCCTGCAAATCCTGGCCCTCGTCGTGGCCGCGGTGGCCTGCGTGGCCACCTCGGCCCCCAACACACACGAGCCCATCTACATGGGATGGAAGGGGTTTCGCGCGTCGGTCAGAGTGGGGCCGCCCCGGGCGATCGCCGAGCGGGGCAAGATCTATGTGCACGGCACACTCCTGCTGGTGAGCGAGCCCGGCAAGGGCATCCATGTCATCGACAATCGTGACCCGTCGGCACCGCAGCCCAAGGCGTTTCTCCGGGTGCCCGGCAACGTCGATGTGGCAGGTCGGGGGGACTACCTCTACGCCGACTCCAGCGTGGACCTGCTGGTGTTTCGGCTCCACACAGACCCCCGGCAGATCAAGCTCGTGCGGCGAATGCAAGACGTGTTCCCCTACCAGTGGCGACACACCCTTCCCCGGTTCAAGGGGCGTCTTCGGCCTCTGCGTCCGGACCGATCCAAGGGGGTGGTGGTGGGTTGGCGTCGTATCAAGCGAAGGAGCTGGCTATGAGCAAGATCACATGTTCTCTTTGTGTCATCGGGCTGGGGTTGGGGATGGCGCTCGCCCTGGCGTTGCCCGGTTGTAAGAAGGTGGCCCAGTCCAAGGGCGGCGCCGGCCAGGGCGGCTCCCTGGCGCGGTTCGCCATCGAGGGCGAGGTGCTCTATGCCCTGGGTGGGGACCGGTTGCACGCCTTCACCCTGGCCAACCCGGAGCTGCCCATGGAGGTGGGCCGCATACGCGTGGGAAGAGACGCCGAGACGGTGTTCCTCGCCGGCACCCTGCTGTACGTGGGTGCCCGCACGGGCCTGTACGTCTACAGTGTCGCTGATCCGGAGCGGCCGAAATACGTGGGCGAGCAGCGTCACGTCCACTCGTGCGATCCCGTGGTCGTACAGGAGGGCGTGGCCTTCGTGACCCTTCGCAGCGGCCACCAGGCGTGTCCGCGGGGCGAGGACGAGCTCCGCGTCTACGACGTCAGCGATCCCACGCGCCCGCGGATCCGTCGCACCTATCCCATGCGCAGCCCCAGCGGCCTGGGGGTGGACGGACAGCTGCTGTTCGTGGTGGACGGCTCGGCCGGGCTCAAGGTCTTCGACGCCACGGACCCACTCAAGCTCCGCATCCAAGAGATCCTCCCCGACCTTCGCGGCTACGACGTCATCCCCAACCGCGGCGTGCTCATCGTCAGCGCCGCCGACGGCCTCTACCAGTACGACTACACCGACGGCCCCCTGCGCCGGCTGAGCCGCCTCCCCATCGGCAAAAAGAGCCTCGGCCTCTTCGAGTCGGTGTCCTTTCTCTAACCGTCTCGTGTGAGCCCCCACCACCGGCGTGTTTGTTCATTGACATGGTTTTCGCGTAGACTCTGCGTGGAGGCTCACCATGACGAGGACGACCGGGTCTGGTTCTCTGGTGTTTGACGTGCTCGCTGTGCTGTTGCTCGCCGCGGTCACGGTCGGGTGCCAGGACGGCGAGGTGGCCTGCCGGTACGTGGAGGGGGACTGCGACCTGTCCTGTGGGGACGACTGCGAGCCGGAGTGCATGTACGTCGAGGGCGTGTGCGACATCCTGTGTGGGGATCGCTGCAGCCCGGTGTGCCGGGACACCATCGACTGGGGGCCATGCAACCTCAGCTGCGGCGACGACTGCAGCCCCTACTGCTGGATCGGCGAGACCTGTAACCTGGACTGCGGGGCGCGCTGCGACGCTCGGTGTCGCTTCGTGCAGAGCTGCAACTTCGACGTGGGCCCCGACTCCACGGTGATGTGCGAGAGCGATGAGTACTGCAATGTTATCTGTCAAGGGGACTGCCGGCTTTCGTGCACGCACGTGCCGACCTGCACCGTGAGCTGTCTGCAGGGCGTCGAGACGAGCTGTCCCAACGGGGATCTCGCCTGCGGCGACGGCTGCAGCCTTTGACCGGTCAACGGGAGAAATGCATGTCGACCGAACGCATGGACTCGAAAAAAATGTGGGGCAGGGCGGTGGTTGTGGCGCTTTTGACGACCCTTGGGTCGGCCGGGTGCGGCGGGGACGATCCCCACGTGGGATCGGCCGCTGACGACGAACTGGTGGAGCAGATCGGGGTCTGGGAGCAGCACACCCCGGTCTACGACACCACCTACTACGTGCGGCCGCCGGGGCAGTCCTACGGCCTCGGGGACGGGTCCTCCTGGGAGGACGCCTTCTCAGGGCTGCCCGATGCGCGGACCCGGGGGGCGCAGTACCTGTTCGCCTCGGGGGAGTACTTCGATCCGTCCGCCGACCGCATCGAGAACTACGTCTTCGACGACCCGGATCCGTCCGAGCAGTTCATCGGACTGTACAAGGCCACGGCCGACGATCACGGCACCGAGACCGGCTGGGATCCCGCCTTCGCCGAGGGTCCCGCCGAGTTCGGCCCCTTCTCCTTCGTCACGGGGCGCTACATCGTCGACGGCCGCACGGGGGCTGGCACCGACGGCTACGGCTTCCGCATCTACCACCGCAACTGCGAGATTCGGGGCACGGACTTCGTGGCGTCCCCCATCTTCTTTCCCTGGAACAGTGAGACCGAGTACCTGGCCGTGGTCCACGCCGACATCGAGGACTGCGGCAACCACGACGATCCGACCACGCGCTCCCAGGACGCCATCTACTCGGTGGTGGGTCCCAGTCACGTGGTGTTCCGGGACAGCTACGTCCACGACGCCTGGCGGAACCTGTTCTTCGTGCAAGGCTCCTTCGACGTGTTGATCCAGGACGTGTACTTCGCCCGGGCGGGGTTGCACCACGAGGCCAGCACCATCGCCCTGCGGGACACCCGAAACGTGGTCATCCGGCGCTGTGTCCTGATGGACTCGGTGAATGTCTACATCAGCCTCCAGGGGACCCGGAACGTGACCATCTCCGCCAACCTGCTCACCCGCTCTTTGGATGATTGGGACAACTGGTCCGCCATCTTCAGCCAGGAGCCGGCGCGCAACGTGCTCATCGCCGGCAACACCTTCTACAACCTCGAGGGGCTCAACACGGGCATCCGCTTCACCAGCGTCACCGACAACCTCGAGGTGGTCAACAACCTCTGGGCGGGGTGCCGCACCAACCAGATCATGCTCAACGGGGACCACCACCACAACGGGTTCTGGGACAACTGGCGGGTGGACGGCGCCGAGCCGGTCAGCCTCGAGGATCGCATCGACGAGGACACGGCTCAGTTCTTTTCGGCCGACCCCTTCGTGGATGGAGCCGGGTACGACCTGCGCCTCACCGCGCCCACCGACCCCGGCGTGAGCCTGGACCACCCCTTCGCCGGGTCCGACCTGTCCGGCGCCGACCGCGGCGCTGACGGCACCTGGGATCGCGGCGCCTTCGAGTACGCCCAATAGCGGGCTACTCGTCGAGCTCCAGGCGGTAGCCCACGCCCCTGACCGAGGCGATGCGGAAGGGGGATTTGCGGCTCCAGCGGAGCTTCCTTTTGAGGCTGGAGACGAAGTTGTCCACCGTTCGCGGGTCCACGACCAGGTCTTTGCCCCACACCTCGTCGAGGATGTCGTTTCGGTGCAGGGCGGTGGATTGACGGCGCACCAGAAGGCTGAGCAGGTCGAACTCCGTGCGGGTGAGGGCGAGCTCGTCACCGCCGCCGTCGGTGACCCGGCGCGCGGACAGATCCACGGTGAACTCGCCCAGGGTGAGGGTCCCCCCCGGGCGGGTGGCTCTCCGTCGGAGCAGGGCACGCACCCGGGCCAGCAGCTCTCGCAGCCGGTAGGGCTTTGCGAGATAGTCGTCGGCCCCGGCCTCGAATCCGCGGACGAGGTCGTCTTCGAGGGAACGCGCGGTGAGCATGAGCACGGCGGCGTCGGTGCCCGCGGCACGCAGCTTCTCGCACAGGGAGTAGCCATCGATGCCCGGCAGCATGATGTCGAGGATGAGCAGCTCGAAGCGCCGCGCGTCGACGGCGGCCAAGGCCTCCTCTCCGGTGGCCACGGCGTGGACCCGGTAGCCCTCGTCTTCCAGGTTGTCCACCAGGCCGATGCGGAGGTTCTCGTCGTCCTCCACGATCAGGATGTCTGCATGGGTGTCGGGGGTGTTGTCGGGCATCTAACTCCTCCCGGGGAAGTCCAGCTCGAAGGTGGTCCCGTCGGGTCCGGTGTCAGCGATGCGGATCTGGCCGCCGTGCAGCTTCATGATCCGTCGACACATGGCCAACCCCAGCCCGCTGCCGCGCACTCCGCGGCCCGTGGGATCCACGGGTCGATAGAATTCGTCAAAAACCCTATCACGCTCGTCGGCACTGATGCCAACGCCGTTGTCGGTGACGCTGACCACGAGCCTGTCGCCTCTGCGCTCGGCGCCGTAGCCCAGGACCACCGGGTCCCGATTGTTGTAGAGGCAGCCGTTTCGACCGAGGTTGGACAGGAGCAGACGCACCAGCTCTGGGTCTCCCTGCAGGGTCGCGCCTTCCAGGTCCTCGGTGTGTACCTGCACCTCGGCCGCGGTGGCCACGGCGAGGTCCTCGGTCAAGTCATCGGTGAGCTCGTCGAGCTGTATCCTGCGGGGCTTGATGACCCAGCGCCCCTTGTCGAGGCGGTTGAAAGAGAGGATGTTCTCCACCAGGAAGGTGAGCCCGTCCACGTCGCGCACGATGCGCGCCGGGTACTCCCTGACCTTGTCGAGACCCGCCGTGCGGCGCTCGAGGGTTTCGGCCAAAAGCCGGATGGACGCCAGGGGCGTACGAAGCTCGTGGGACACCGAGGCCACGAAGTCGCTCTTGAGCTCCAGGAAGCGGTGCTTGCGGTGCTGGAAGATCACGGCGAGGATCACGATGACCAGGGCCAGCAAGCCGCTGGCTATGGTGAGCAGGGTCTTGAGCCGATACCTGCGAGAGATGTCGTGGTGCAGCCGCATCCACCGCAAAGACTTCACCTTCAGGGCGAGCCGTGCCACGGGTTGTGCCTCCTGGACCGGAGGCCGGGCGGTGATCCCTTCATCGGCGGTCAGCAGCCGGAGGTGGCGCATGCGGCCGGTGATGCGAGCCAGCATCCGGGGCAGGTCCACTCGGACGCCGCGCAGGATCGGCCCGTCGGCCTGCACGAAATACCGTCCCTCCAGGATCAGCGCGGAGCCGGAAATCCCTTTGGGAACGGCCAGGTGGGGACGCACCCGGGCGGTGGCTCGCGCGCGGAAGTCGTCGTGGGTCACCCCGTGGGCCTGGCACAGGGCGATCACGCGCCCCCGCAGAAAGGAGAAGTCAGGCGCGGTGAACCTCGCCCTGTGGGCGAGAAGGCTCCGTTGGAGTGACCGCATGCGCTGCCCCCGGCCGAGCGCGAAACCCTCTCGCAGCAGGCGGCGCATGAGGGTCGGGTCGGGCTTGGAGCTGGCGCTGAAGAAGCCGAGCAGGGCGATCATGTACGGCAGGTCCCGGGTGGAGGCGATGACGAAGCTGGCGCGATGTGTCAGCAGGTCCCGGAAGGTGGCTTCCAGGTCCCCGGTGTCCCCCGCGACCACGGCGGACATGAACCGGCGGCGCAGGTTCAGGCGCTGGGCCCAGGGGGAGCCGGGCTCGGGGGCCGTTGGACGGGTGGCTGGATCCCTCAGCTCCTGGTACAGCTTCTTCGCGGGTGTCTGGGTGCCAGCGCGATGGCGCACGGGTCGGGGCAGCAGTTGCTCCCCCTGGTCGATGAGCAGCAGCCGGTCGGCGTCGAGGAGCGGATCGACCAGGGCTTTTTTGAGCACTCGGCGTGCGCCGGCGAGCTCCCGGCTGAGGTCCTCCCGCAGGGCCTGGCGGGCATATTGACGCAGGGCGTCCCGCCGGGCCTCGACGCCTGCCCGGGCCTGGTCCCGCTCCCGGGCGAATATGGACTGGAGGGTCGCCAGCCCCCAGACCAGGGCCAAAAAACCGCAGCCGAAGACGAGGAGGGTGGGGAGGAGGCGACGGATCATGGGCGATGATACTAGCGCAGGACCGGAACGCGGTCGAAGGTCATGCGCGACAGGGGCAGGCGCTGCGCGAATTTGTCGCCCCGCTTGTCCAGCCGTGCGGCGCGCCGAATGAGCGCTCCCAGGGCCGCCGCGTCGGCCCGCCTGGCCAGACCCGGTGGGACCCGGATGGCCTTGAGGAGGGCCCCGATGCGGTTGTAGCTGAGGTTGCGCGCCCAATAGGAGCCGCGAAGCTTCTCCGCGAATGCAGCCACCACGACGGCGAGCTGCGTGGCGGGTGCACCCTTGGCAAAGGTGGGGCGTACGGCCGTACGGGGCAGCTGTGTCGATATCCTCCGCTCCACGCGACTGCCTGGTGTCTTGTATCGGAGCCGAACCTTGCCAATTGGGCGTTTTGCGCCGGAGGCCTTGAGCTTCACCTCGTACAGAGCGGTGACAGACTCCCCGGCGCCGAGCTCACCGGCCGGGGTGCGGCGTTTGCGAAATTCGCGCCCCTTCATCATGCGGCTCTCGTAGCCCAGCAGGCGGTACCGGGACACGGCGCGCTTGTCGAAGGAGACCTGGATCTTCACGTCCTGGGCCACCACCTGCACCGTTCCGGTGAGCCGCTCCACGAAGATCCGTTTCGCCTGGCTTAGCCGATCCACATAGTGGTAGTTGCCGTGGGCACCCCGGGCGAGCTGCTCCATGAGGCGGTCATCGTAGTAGCCCATCCCGAAGCCCACGGCCGACAGGGTCACGCCGCGGTCCACATGGTTCTTGACGGCTTTGAGCACGGCTCCAGCCGAAGTCACCCCGCTGTTGGCCACGCCGTCTGAGCAGAGGATCACCCGCCGAACGTGGCGGCGCGAGCCTTGGGCGGCGAGGCGGAAGCCGAGCTCCAGGCCTGCCTGGGCGTTGGTGGCGCCCCGGGCCCTCAGGCCGGCGATGGCCCCGAGGAGCTTCGCCTTGAGATGGCCGGCGGTGGCGGGCAGCACCACCCGAGCTTTGGTGTCGAAGGCCACGATGGCCACACGGTCGGTGCGCTTGAGCTGGCCCACCAGGAGCCGCAGCGATTGCTGCACCAGTCGCAGCCGGCGCTGGCGGGCCATGGTGGCCGAGGCGTCGACGACGAACACCAGATAAGCCGGCTTTCGCCTGGCCTTCGTGACGGTCCGGCCCTGCACGCCGATGCGCAGCACGTGGTAGCCCTTGCGGTTGGGGGAGGGCACCGCCTCCACATGGACCTTCACGGGCCGCTTGCCCCGGGGAGGCTTGTAGCCGTAGTCAAAGGCGTTGATGAACTCCTCGACTCGGATGGCCGCCTCTGGGGGCATGACGTTCCGCCGCAGGTAGCCCCGGGCGAGGGCGAAGGATGCCGTGTCCACGTCGGCGCCGAAGTTGGAGACGTGGGCCTCCTCAGTGTCGATGGTGGGGTTGACGCCCCAGTGCTTGAAGTACATGTGGGGGATCTTGCGTCCGGCCACGACCCGCAGGTCGGCGAAGCGGCGTGCGGGAGTCACCACGCCGACGCTCGCGGGCGCCGGCCGGGGCTTGCTCGCGCCCATGGTGTGCAGACCGCTCAGGGGGGGCAGCTTGGACGAGCCCCGGCGAGCGCGGGCCCGGTACGCCTTCCCGGGCGCCTTCGCCCGGTCGGCGGCGCCGTGACCTACGGGCGCCGCGGGCGACATCTGGGTTTTCTCCGATGAGGTCGTGCTCGACTCCCCGGATCGCTTCGCCTGGTCGCTGCGCTTTGCGCAGCCTCCCGCCAGCCCCAGCCCCAGGACCGCCGTCATCCCGAGCCGGATCGTTCTCGGAATGCACCCTCGAATGCGACGTTCGTACATGGTCTACCTCCTCGGACGCTGCCCGGGTCCAAGCCTTCACTCTCACAGTTATACGCACGAGCAATGCGATGTCGTCATCCCACCGTCATGGGTGTATCATCGTTTTGTCACGATCCGCCAACATCGTTGCCGACGAGGTGTTTCATGCGTGGTTTCACAGCTCTGATGGTCATGGCGCTGCTGGTCCCGGCGGCTGGCTGCGAAAAGGACGGTCCCGGCGACAAAGACGGTGCTGTGGACTCAGACGCCCGGGTGGACGCGGCGGTGCCCAACTGCGAGGTGGACCCACTCGATCCCGAAGGGCTGCTCCCGGCCGGGCCGCACCCCGACGACGGGTGGGTGCTCATCGGCGGGCGTCGGATCACGCCGGTGGGGGATCTCGTCGCGCTGGACGGCTTTCCCATGGGCCTGAATCTGCTCCCCTCCGGGGATCACGTGTTGGTGGCGGAGTCGGGCTTCGACCTCCCTCACACCTGGTGGCTGGTGGACGTCTGGACCGGGGACGTCGTCGCGACCGAGACCGTACCCGAGCTCTTCTACGGCATCGAGTCCACGGCCGACGGCTCGACTCTGTTTTTGGCCGGCGGCTCGGCTCACCGCGTCTGGGTCTACGACTTCGACGCGACGGCGGAGATCGTCACCGAGGCCACGCACATCGACACGGGCGGCGTGTTTCCCGGATGTCTCGCCCTCACCCCAGACGAGGACTTGCTCTTGGTGGCTGACAACGAGGGGCACGATGTGGTGGCCTACGAGGTCGCCACGGGTCTGGAGGTGAACCGGGTGCGCGTCGGGGACAACCCCTATCACGTCACCCTGGACGCCTCGCGCAACCAGTTCGCCGTGTCCATCTGGTCGAGCGATTTCGTGACCTTCGTCGACCTGTCCACCTTCGCGGTGCTGGGTGAGGTGCAGACGGGCAAGAACCCCGAGGCCATGGTCAAGTCTCCGGCTGGGGACCGGCTCTACGTGGCCAACTCCGACAGCGACACGTTTTCGGTGGTGGACCTGGCCACCCGAAGCCTCGTCGACACCATCGCAGTGGACATCTGGTCGGCCTCCCTGCGCGGGATCAGCCCGAACCACGTGGCGGTCACGCCGGACGGGCAGTCCCTGCTGGTGAGCGCCGCCGGCACCAACTCCGTGGAGGTCTTCGACCTGGTCACATTCGACCATGTCGGCTCCATTCCCACGGCCTGGTATCCCACGGCGCTAGCGGTGTCTCCCCTGTCCGACGAGGTGATCATCCTCAATGCCAAGGGCGTGGGCGCCGGACCCTCTACGGGCACCTCGGCGCGGCACCTGATGGCCGGCAACCTTCAGATCACGCCGTTGCCGACCGACACCCAGCTCGGCGCGTACACCGAAGACGTACGCGCCAACAACGAGCGCATGAAGCGCCTCGAGCCCACGCTCACCTGCACGGGCTCGCCCGAGGTGTTTCCCGTGCCCGTGGAGCCGGGCGGCCCCACTCCCATCGAGCATGTGATCCTGCTGGTGCGGGAGAACAAGACCTACGACTCGGAGCTCGGCGATCTGGGCATGCCCGATGCCCAGGGCGAGCCGACCCTGGCCATCTTCGACGAGTGGATCACTCCGAACCTCCACGCCCTGGCCAGGGCCTTCACCAACCACGACAACTACTTTACCAACGGCGAGGTGTCGCTGCAGGGCCACCACTGGCTGACCTCCATCATGAACAACGACTACTATGAAAAGACCGTGCCCGGCTCGTCGGGGGGAAGCGAGCGGTCCTTTGCCGGCTATTCTGGGGTGGAGGAGATCGGATGGCCCGAGGGGGGGTTCATCTGGGGCTACCTGACGGACATGGGCGTGGACTTCGTGAACTATGGACAGGGGGACGGCGCCTTGGCCCACGACTTGGTGGGGCTGGACATGGACTTCCCGGGCATCGTCTACAACCTCGCCGACCTGGATGTGTACAAGGCGTCCTATGTGATCGGTCGCATCGAGGAGGGATTCATGCCCTCCTTCACGTTCCTTCTTCTGCCCAACAACCACACCGAGGGCAGCACACCCGGCAAGCCCACTCCCCAGTCCATGATCGCCGACAACGACCAGGCCACGGGCATGATCGTGGACGCGGTCAGCCACAGCCCATTTTGGGAGCGCACCGCGATCTTCATCGTGGAGGACGACTCCCTCCAGGGCGGCGACCACGTGGAGTCCCACCGCTCCATCTGTCTGGTGGTGAGCCCCTGGGCCAAGCGGGGCCACACGGGGCATCTGCACGGAGACATCCCCTCGGTCTGGGCCACCATCTGGCGGATCCTGGGCGTGCCTCCCATGGGCATCTACGACGCCAACGCTGCCATCATGTTCGACGCCTTCACTTCCACGCCGGACTGGACGCCCTACACCTACCTCGACCGGAACGTGCCCGAGGCCTTCAACATGCCCGACGCCTACGGCGCCTTCGAGTCCATGCAGATGGACTTTTCACGGCCCGACCAGGCCAAGGGACTGCCGCGGCTGCTGTGGCGGGTGATGACCGGCCGGGAGGCGCCATGGCCCCAGCGACGTTCTCCTCCAGCGTTCGAGCTCGACGGCGACTGAATACGGGCCGCCATCGGTCCGAGCGCTGTGGGACCAAACCGGCTGGACAGCCACGCGAGGTGATGGTAGTTCCTATCCGGATCGAGGAAACCCGTGGGCAAGACCGTACCGAAAGAGGAAGCCATCGCCGCCCGCCGTGGCAGGGTGTTGCTGGTCGTCGCGCTGTTGTTGTCGTTGGCGGGCGCCGCCGTGTCCGTGCGGCTGACGGTGGTCTACCACAAATCCAACGCGAGCCGTTCTCACAAGAGCACGTGCGCGATCAACGATCAGTGGGACTGCGATCATGTGGCCCGCAGCGGCTACTCCCGGATGTTCGGGACCCCGACCTCCCTGTGGGCTTTGCTTGGCTATCTGCTCATGGCCGGCTTCGCGGGCTGGGGCGCCTTTCGGTACCAGGCCCGGCATTGGCCCCTGGGCGTGCTCACCCTGCTGGTGCTCGCCGCCGTCGGCATATCCTCCTACCTCGCGTATGCCGCCATCATCGTCCTGAAGAAGAAGTGCCTCTGGTGCACGGTGCTGTACTTCGTGAACATCGCGCTGGCGGTGACGCTGATCGGCGCCTACGTGCGTCGGGCCATCGGGCCCATCCGGGCTGTTCGGCAGGACATCAACTGGCTTCTGGACAACCTGGGCGCGCTCGGCAGGGTGTCAGCCGCGGGCGTCATCGGCTGCCTGGTGATCCTGCTCGTGGGACCCCAGCTCGGACGGCCGGCTCCTGGGGCGAAGCAGACGCCCAAGGCCGAGACCCTCATCAAGAAGGTGGTGCCGCGCCCGGTGGACCCGAGCCCTAGACCTCCCGCGCCCATCGAGCCGCCCAAGTGGGTCAAGGCCATGGTGACGGCGGGCACCCCCTTCCGTGGCCCCCTTGACGCGGATCTCTACATCGTGGAGTTCTCTGACTACGAGTGCCCCTTCTGCCAGCTCTCCAACAGGACAATGGAGAAAATCCTGCACAAGTACGGCAAGCGCATCCGGTTGTACCACCGCCACTTCCCCTTGGACATGACCTGCTACAAGCGTATGAAGCAGCAGATGCATCCCACCGCCTGCTTCGCCGCCCGGGCTGCTTACTGCGCCCTCAGACAAAACAAGTTCTGGGAGGTCCACGACGCGTTGTTCCGTCTCGGAGAGCTCATCAGCAAGCTGACGATACTCAGCCTTGCCCGCAAGCGGGGGCTGGACATGGCGCGGTTCAACGCCTGCATGTCCAGCGCTGCTGCGAGAAAGCAGATCCAGGACGAGCTCGCCGCGGGTGAGGCCCTGAAGATCGATGGAACGCCGACTTTCTTCATGGGGGGGCCCCTGATCAAGAAGTTCTCACCGCAGGGTCTGTCCATGCGGATGTTCGACCGGCTTTTCACCTTGCTCGACAAGGCAAAGCGGCAGGCACGGGCGCAGGAGAGGCAGGCCCGCGCTCCGTCCGTGCGGCCGGTACCGGCCCCCGCCCCTCCTCCCAAACCCTGAGCGAGTCGCACTTGCGCCTGGTTTTCACGAGTGACCTCCACGTCGAGTTCCACATGGAGGTCGTGGGCCTGGTGGCCGAGCGCGCCCGAACCCTCGCTCCGGACGTGCTCGTCCTCGCCGGGGATGTGTGCCCCGATCTTCACCGATTGGAGGCTTCCCTGAGACTCATCGTCGACGCGGCCGGAGCGCCTGTCCTCTATCTGGCGGGCAACCACGAGCTGTGGTGTGGCGGTGCGGCGGGCAGCGGCCCCGACAGCAAGGAGCGGTACCTCGTCGCCATTCCCGCCCTCGCCCGGCGGGCCGGAGCGGTCCCTCTGGGCGTAGAGCCGCACGTCGTCGGAGACGTGGGCTTCGTCGGCGTCACCGGCTGGTATGACTATTCGCTCGCGGATCCCGACCTGGCCGACCTCTTCTCCCCGGCAGACTATTCGGCGAAGCGACGCCCTGAGCTTACCTGCGTGGACGGCCACCAGGTGTGCTGGCCGAGTTCCGCTGGCGCCGCGCTGTCGGACGAGGCCTTGTGCGACACCATGTGCGCGCTGCTGGCCAAGCAGCTCGACCAGGTGTCCGGTCGCTGCGGTCGGGTGGTCGTGGTCACGCACATGCTCCCCTCCCGGGCACTCATCGCCACGACGGGCACAGAGGATCGGCCTCGGGAGGAGCGGTTTCTGGACGCCTTCATGGGATCGGAGCGTCTGGGGGCGGTGGTTCGAGACCGACCGAAGGTGGTGCGCGTCGTCAGCGGTCACTACCACCGCGCCGTGCGGGCGTTGTTGCCAGGAGGTCGAAGGCAGATTCCCTGCGAGGTGTCGCCGGTGGGCTATCCCCGGGAGTTGGAGCGGTCTCTCGCCGACCAGGTGGCGCTGAGGATGCGGGTGGTGGAGGTTTGACCGCTGCCCAATGTCTGTGCAGGCGCTAGGATCTACCCAATTTAAAAGGTGCCGCGGGTGGGCTGGAGGCGTAGAGTCGCCGGGTACGGGCCTCCGCGACACTGGCATTGTGAGGCAATATATATGTTGTCTCCCTTGCGGTTCATGGTGATAATGAGCACTCGGGAATCGCCCAGGAGACACCCATGAAGAGGTTTGCCCGACGGGCCGCCATGGCGGCAGTATTCTGCGCTTGCTGGTTGACAACCTCCGCGGCTGAGGCGCAGTACGCGCCCTTCGAGCGGAGCTTCGAGACCAACCTGTTCGAGCCGGCCATCGGGCTCCGACAGGGGTTCATGTTGGAGACGGCCCGGGTGCCCAAGCACCTCGGCTGGGGAGTCGGTGCCCACCTCGGCTACCAGAACAGCTCCATGTCCGTGTATCTGGTGGACGAAAACAACAACCTCGAGGAGGACTATCCCCTGGTGGGAAGCCACCTCACGGGCTACCTCTACGGATTCCTCGGGGTCATCAACCGGCTGCAGTTCTCTTTGGGCCTGCCGGTCTACGGGCAGAACCAGCTCTCGGGCTGGACCAGCCTGAAGAACGATCTTGTGGGCGTCCTCACGCCCGAGGACTATGCCTCAAGAATCAACGGCGCGGTGGTGGGGGACCTGCGCATCCACATCAAGGGCCTGATCCACAGCATCCAGAACAAGATGCACAACCTGGCCGCCTCCGTGACATTCAAGCTGCCAATCTGGCACTGGGTGGGCGGGGACGAAAAAGACAAGTTCATGGGCGAGCGGAACGTGGCCATCTGGCCGCGATTCATCTACGAGCTCCGCTGGCGGGGCTTGACCGCCGCAGCCAACGTCGGTTTTCTGGCGCGGGTGCAGAAGACCACCTTCCTCTCCACCGAGTCCAGCCACGAGATCACCTACGGAGTGGGCGGGTTTTACAAGGTCGCCACCTTTGGCAGTTGGCACATGGACGTGCTCGCCGAGCTGAACGGCCGGACGGGTCTCACCACCGAGCTGGACGCAAACCCGCTGGAGGTCGACGCCGGGGTTCGGTTCGGCATGGCCGGCGGTTTCAGCGTCTGGCTGGGGGCGGGGGCCGGCCTCATCAAGGCCGTGGGGAGCCCCACCTTCCGGATTTTCCTCGGCGCGCAGTTCTCGCCCGACTTCTCTGACTCCGACGGTGACGGCGTGCCCGACTACAAGGACAAGTGCCCCAAGCAAAAGGAAGACAAGGACGGCTTCCAGGATCGGGACGGCTGTCCCGACGAGGACAACGACAAGGACGGGATCCCCGACGATCGGGACAAGTGCCCTGACAAGCCCGAGGACTACGACAAGTTCCAAGACAAGGACGGCTGCCCCGACCTGGACAATGACGGCGACGGCGTGCCCGACAAGCGAGACAACTGTCCGTTGCACAAGGGCCCGGTCAAGACCAAGGGCTGCCCCGGAGACATGCTGGACGACGACGGCGACGGCATCCCCGACAACAAGGACAAGTGCCCCCGCAAGCCCGAGGACAAGGATGGCTTCCAGGACGGCGACGGCTGCCCCGACCTGGACAACGACGGCGACGGGATCCCCGACGAGCACGACAAGTGCAAAAACGACCCCGAGGACAAGGACGGCTTCCAGGACGCCGACGGCTGCCCCGATCCCGACGACGACGGTGACGGGGTCTGCGACAACAACCCGGTCATCCAAAAGAACCTCAAGCGGTTCCGTCACATCTGCCTGGGCGCCGACAAGTGCCCAAAGCAGGCCGAGGAGATCAACGGCGTGGACGACCTGGACGGTTGCAAGGACGCCGGCAAGCCCGACGTGAAGCTGGACCTCAAGCCCGGCCCGGGCTACAAGGGCCGCTTCGTCCTGACCAAGCGGTTCCAGTTCTCCGATGACTACGGCAGCACCCTGTCGAAGGACAACAAGAAAGTGCTCGCGCAGCTCGCGCACATCCTGCGCGTGGCAGCGGCCCGGAAGCTCATCAAGCAGCTGGCCGTCATGGCCTTCACCGACCGCACCAAGTCCAACGACGAGGCCATCAGGGTCACCAAGGCCCAGGCCGAGGCCATCGTGCGTTACCTGGTGTCCCTGGGTACCCAGAAGAGTCGCTTGGTGGCGGTGCCCGCGGGCAAGACCAACCCCGTTTGCGCCAAGACCCCGCGGTCCCGACGTCGGCGCCGGCGGTGTCACCGGCAGAACCGCCGGGTGAACTTCTTCATCCTCAAGATGGGGAACTGATCATTCCGAGCGAGCCGAAGGCGAGTCGAGGAATCTGTGCGACCTGCTTGGTTCGAGATTCCTCCTGTAATGTTCTCAGCAACGAAAGCCGACGCCTGAGCACCAATAGCGAGTCGAGCCTGGCGCAGTGGCCAGAGCACCAGCACAGGGGAGTGACGAGGCTTTGGTTTTTCGGTTCAGTG
>Ga0272441_10003080_pt1 | contig 32549 bp, 23 predicted proteins | sample SSMProp6N_FD_193582 | JGI IMG/M metagenome (GOLD analysis project Ga0272441, IMG submission 193582) | Marine sediment archaeal communities from Little Sippewissett salt marsh, Falmouth, MA, United States - SSM-Prop-6N | ecosystem: Environmental > Aquatic > Marine > Wetlands > Sediment ... | reverse complement strand
ATCCGCAGACAGGTAAATAAAAAATGCAAACTGTTTCTTCAGCCTGAATGGAACAGTTTTGAGAAAATAATTCCGGAAATTGTTGATTTTGTGAAAAAGAATAGTGTCTGGAGAATATCCCTCCAGGCTCATAAATATATGAATATACCTTAAAGATGATCAGGTACCTGATAATATCCGCACTATTCTTAGTACTTACCTCATGTTCAGTAGTGAGAAACAGCTATGCACAGGGCTTGCATACAAGTTCCAACAAGGCAGCCAAGGCTTATCATGACGGCCTTGAAGCATATGATTATCTCGATCTTGCAACAGCCGAATCGAAGTTTAAGGATGCTGTCAGGACTGATGCAAAGTTTTTTGAGGCATTTGTAATGCTTGGTGAATTATATACAAAGAAAGGCAATTATCTCATGGCAGCAGAAAACTATCGCACTGCAGTCCATATAGATTCAATACGATATAAACCACTTTTCTATGTACTCGCCAACGCTGAGATGCGTACCGGGGACTATGTAAATGCCCTGTCAAACTATAAGAGCTATATGCTTTATGATAAAGGCTCTGAACAAAACAGGGCACTTTCAATGAAAAATATAATTAACTGTGAGTTTGCCATTGAAGCAATGAAAAACCCTGTGTCATTCAGTCCTGAAAGTGTCGGGAAATCAATTAATACTATGCATGATGAATACTGGCCTTCAATAACTGCCGACGGCCAGATATTGATGTTTACAAGGCAGTTGGCGAAAGTACGGGAGGGAGATCCTTTCGGAAGAGAATTACTCCAGGAGGATTTCTATATAAGTAAGCTCACAGACGATGGCTGGGGGGAATCTATAGATGCAGGTATGCCATTAAATACAAGCTCAAACGAGGGAGCACAAACACTCTCATCAAATGGTAGTTATATGTATTTTACTGCATGTGGACGCAGAGAGGGACTGGGTAGTTGTGATATATATTTTTCTGCCTTCAGAGAAAGTGAATGGTCAGCTCCATATAATCTGGGTCCCCCTGTTAACAGCACTGCATGGGAATCCACGCCTTCGATAAACGCTGAAGGAAATATGCTGTTCTTCTCAAGTAACAGGCCGGGCGGAAAAGGAAGAAGAGACCTCTGGTATTCCGTTATTACCGAAAGCGGAACATGGACAACACCGGTAAATCTTGGCGACATGATTAATACTGACGGTGATGAAATGTCACCATTCATTCATTTTGACGGAAAAACATTATATTTTGCATCCGACGGTCACCCGGGAATGGGAGGCTTTGATATCTATTTCTCAAAGATGAATGATGACACCACATGGACGAAGCCTAAAAACCTCGGATATCCTATTAATACATTTAATGATGACATGGGACTCGTTATTGAGTCAGGAGGACAAAAAGCATATTTCTCATCTAAAAGGGACAATATTACAGGAAAGGATATATTCTACTTTGTTCTTGATGAATCGCTTCGTCCGGATCCCGTTTCCTACCTGAAAGGAAAAGTGTCTGATAAAGAAACAGGAAAGCTCCTTCAGGCAGATTATGAGTTAATTAACCTGACTACGAACAGGATTACGGCAAAGAACAAAACCGATGAACACGGGAATTTCCTTGTATGCCTGCCCTCAGGGTATAATTATGGAATAAATGTTACCAAACCCGGATACCTTTTCTATTCTGACAATTTTATGTTCGAAGGTGAGCATTCAGTATCTGAACCATTTATTAAAAGAATCAACTTGAGTCCGGCAAAAGTGGGTGAGAAAATGACACTTACAAATGTATTCTATGAATGGGATTCGTGGGAACTTAAAGCTGAATCATTAAAGGAATTGGACAATCTTGCAGATCTCATTATATATAATTCCGACGTTATTGTTGAAATCGGAGGCTATACAGATTCTACGGGAACTGATGAATATAACCTCACGCTTTCTGAAAAACGGGCTCTTTCCGTAGTGAATTATCTGACAGAAAAAGGGATATCTCCTGACAGGCTTAAATACAGGGGATACGGCAATTCATCTCCGATAGGTGATAATTTAACTTCCGAGGGAAGACGACTAAACAGAAGAACTGAAGCCAGGATAGTAGGCCTCAAAGAATAAATGGCCGCCTTTGTTCCTGGCGGCCATTTCAGCTTATACCTGATTGGTGGCAGACATAGTCACAAAATGTATCAGATTGAGATCATGGTATTGACACATTTGCTTATGTTGATATCTGAGCCATCAGCTGATCGGGCCGGTATGGTAAAATACATACCCGATCCGCTAAGACCATTGCATTCTATCCATACTTTTCCGCCCAGCATAGCGATTAGTTTCTTGGTCAGGGTTATGTTTATCGCTGAAATTGTATCATTGTATTGTGTCAGCGAGTCGTTTAAATCCTCTGTATGAAGAAATTCCTTGCATTTGAAATAACCCTGACCGGAGTCAATTACATAAAATGTTAACATGTTGTCCCTGAAGTAGTGGCCAATCTTGATATAGCCTGATTCAGTATTTCTAAGTGCGTTCTGAAAAAGGTTGCGAATTACCCTGAATACCCTGTCAGAATCAATATACACAGCATTTGCCTTATCAATACTTTTATCAGTGATTAATGTCAGATCCTTATAGATCTCCTTATCAAGTGTTAACCTGAATTCTGAAAAAAGATCTTCCAGAATATTGTCGAGTTTACAGATCTTTATGTTTGTATTTGTATTACCTGTTTCAATTATTGCCGAATCGAGGAAATTATCAAACAGGTTTACCAGTTGCTCACAAGATACAAGGATCTGGTTGCTGAATTCTTCACGTTCTTTCTTGTTGCAACCATTTCTGCTTATGAGGAATGAAAGAGACACTATCGCATTCATGTGTGTCCTCATTTCATGTGACATCCCTTGCAGCAGTGAGGGACAGTATATAATATTAGCCAATGAATTCAAATCGTGATATTCTTCTATGTTCTTTTCAATAGCCATTAAAGGGAAAAAGATTTATTTCAATCTTCTCAGTATGCGTGAAGCATCCTTTCTGTAAATGCTCTCTGAATTCTTAATCTCTGTTAATTCATCATAAGCTTTCTCCTGTTCTCCGGTTTGAATGTAACACAGGGCAAGATACCATTTTGCATCCTCCAGAAACAAATTATCATTGTTATCAAGAATCTTTTTAAATGAGAATTTAGCTTCAGGATAATTTTCAATTTCGAAATTGGAGACTCCGTATAACATTACCGATTCCATATATTTCGAATCATTCTCCAATACTTTATTGAAATAAAGGGCAGCATTCCGGTAATCGCGGATATTGTAGTACTCAATTGCCGTTGAATAATCAGAATTTAAAATGGCTTGTTGAGACCTTGAGGGTGTGGTAACCTCATACGATTTGTAGAAACGGTCATGAATTTCATCACTGGTCAGATTCCTGCCGTTAAAAATAAGAATAGTTCCAACCAGGATAAAAACAGCAATTGTTGCAGCATAACCCATCATAACAGGTTTAGTCCGCTTTTTAACAGGTATTTGTGCTGCCCTTTTTCTTTCAATTTCGGTAAGTTTGTTCCTTAAATGAACAACATCATGGTTTTTAAGAACCGTATCAGCTTTTTTTCTTAATTCCACTTCTATTCGAAGCTCTTCATTTCCATCCAGTTCTTTACGAAACCATGTCAGTTCTGATTCATTCATTTCACCGGAAATATATCTTTCGATGAAATATGAAAAATCAATCGGCTTACTTAGATTTTCTTTCATTGCTTTGTTTTTATACTTTTTGAATTAATAATTATAATTTCTACTATGTGTTTTTATATCATGCTGTATATCAAAGTTATATGGCATTCCATAAACAGTTTAAAAATGTACTCATTCCTACAGGGTTACATTAATCGTAACCACTCAATGATTTACCTGTAAACAGTTAAATCATTATGTTTTCAAATGACAGAACCGATAGTCTAATATGTTATATCATATTTTTATCGGTGGAGGATTAGGCAGAATTATTGGATTACCTTCACCATCTCCGCCACGTACCTTAATCATTTCGTCATCTGAGAGCGCAAACTCAGCAAAGATCTCTTTTGTTTTTTCGTAATTCAGGGTTTTCATTGTTTTAATTTTTTATGTATTGAACTAATTCAGGGTATTTCAATACTACATGTCATAAACCACTGATTTGTGACACAAAAATAACAGAAAAAATCAAATAAATTTTCATATGCACAGATTATCAGCTAATTAGAAAATGAAAAAAATGAATAAAAAACATTAGTTTTATTGTATCTATAGAAAATCTGTATGAAAAACTTGAAAAACAGATTCTCTCTCTGTGCATTGGTCATTCTGTTATCAGCAATAACAAGCATTTCATTTGCTGAATGTATTCAGCAGGAACAGCCTGCTTCAATTGAAAATTTAAGATCAGAATTTGTTAAAATATATATGGCCGGAGATACTGCCGGACTGATATCCTTTTCCGATTCACTGATAAATAGCCTGAATGTAAGAGTCCCTGATAGCGCGATACTTTCAGAGATATACTATTATACAGGTGTATGCAGACTTCTTGCAGGAAGATATAAAGAAGCTGTTACCTGGTTAAATCTTCTCGTGGATATTAAGAATAAGCTGGAAATCATTGACGATCAATATGCGAAAGGTATATATAATATAGGAGTAGCCTATAACTATCTTGGGGAATTCAGTAAAGCGACCGACTATATGGAAAAGTATGTTGAAGTGGGGAAAGAATTATACGGACCATACAGCCCGGAAATAGCAACAGCATATGCAAATATTATCGGTGCTTCTCTTGAAAATAAAGACTACGGGAATTTTCAAAAATATACTTTTCTCACACTGGAGATACTGAATCATAACAAGAACATATTAACCAATGAAGAACTGAGTAATCTGTATATTAATATCGGAGCCGGATATTTTCGACTATATGATTATGCAAAGGCAAGAATCTACCTTGAGGAAGCTGAATCGATACTGAGTAAAGACAAGGTATCACAAGGCATGAATTATATCAACCTGATCAATAGTCTTGCGATAACATATGGTAAACTGGGTATGGAAGATAAAGAAGCAGAATATTTTGAAAAGGGAATAGAAATAGCGGAAGCCAGTAATTCGTATCTGGCCTATAATATGATAAACAGCTATGCAATAGAATTAGGTAATGCAGGGAAGATTTCAAGAGGTGAGGATTTACTCTCTGATCTGATTGAGAGAGCAGGGTCTGTATTTGGAACTAATTCAAGGTTTTATTGTGAAGTTTTAAAGAATTATGCCGATTATCTGAGGATATACATGGATGATTACCAAAATTCAATTAAATATTACAGGCTATGCATCGAATACCTTGATCAGCATGATGAGATTGCTCTAAAAGATCAGGTGTTCACTGGTTATGCAATAGCCTTATCAGAAACCGGCGAAACACAAAAAGCCCTGCTGGCAATTCAGCAACTGATATATCAGGTAATAGATTCTGTTACGGTGCCTGATATTTACGAAAATCCTGATCCCTCACTGCTTAAAGCTGACAATCGTACATTGAGAATCTTCAGGGCTAAATATGATATCTTATGGAAATTATTTAATAGTACAAATGATTTTGAAATATTGCTTTCAGCTGCTACTACTTCAGAATTAATAATTGATCTTATCGACCGGATAAGAATAAATATCAGCGATGAAGAAAGCCGTATAATACTGGGTGACAATTACAGGAAGTCATATCATAATTCAATACGTGATTTTGAATTATGTTTCAAAAGATCCGGCGACAGCAGATATCTTGAAAAAGTTTTCGAGTTTGCGGAAAAGAGTAAGGTGGCCGGTTTACTTGCAGCTACTCGTGAGTTGAATGCCATAAATTTCCATATTCCCCGTCCGGTTGCAGAACTCGAATATTCACTTCAAAGAGAGATAGCATATTATAATTCAAGAATATCGGCAGAGAATGAAAAAGAAGAACCACAGAAAGGGTTGTTGGCAGAATTGAACAAGAATCTTCTTGAGGTTGTGAAAAAAAGGGATTCACTGATACTGACATACGAAAGGGATTATCCGGAGTATTATACATTGAAATATAATACTACAGTGCCGACCATGAAGGATGTTCCATCTATCATCGGTCGTAACTGTAACTACCTGAATTATATTGTAGCAGACACTGTGCTGTATATAATCCTGGTAAACAGGAAGCATAAGTATTTAACAACTGTAACAGTCGATTCTGTTCTTACAGGCATGATCAGGGAGTTCAGGGACCATCTTTCAAATCCCGGCCTTTCAGACAAAGCAAGGGAAAAATTCCTTTTATATCAGGATATCGGTAATACTCTTTATAAAACACTGATAGAGCCTGTTAGTGAATATTTCATTTCTTCCGACCTGCTTATTGCTCCTGATAATTTACTCTCATACCTTCCATATGAGGTTTTTTTAACTTCTCAATATAAAGGAGAAGGGATTATGTACCGTAATTTACCCTATCTGATGAACGATTTCAATATTTCCTATACATATTCTGTTTCATTCATGAGGGAAGCTGAAAAGGGTAGGCTTGGAAAATCAAAAGACCTTGTTGCATTTGCTCCTATGTATACCAGCGACCTCTATGTCGATTCCTTAATCATGAAACGGCAGACAGGATATGAAATTCTTTATGATTTGCCATTTGCACGACAGGAAGCAGAATATGTTGCAGATATTTCAGGGGGAGATCTGTATCTTAATGAAGATGCAAGGGAATCAGTTTTTAAATCAGAAGCCGGAAAATATGACATTATTCACCTGGCAATGCATACATACCTTAATGATAAGAACCCGATGAACTCAGCAATGATATTTATGCAAAATGATGATATGCCGGAAGATGGATTATTAAATACCTACGAAGTATACGGAATCCCTCTAAAAGCAAAGATGGTTGTACTTAGCTCCTGTAATACCGGTTCAGGTACATTGTCTACGGGTGAAGGAATATTGAGCCTTGCCCGCGGATTCCTGTATTCAGGAAGTCAATCAGTTGTAATGTCGATGTGGGAAATCGAGGACAGATCAGGAACTGAAATAGTAAAACTATTCTACGATAACCTGCTTAAGGGAAAATCAAAAAGTAAATCATTGAAGCTGGCCAGACTGGAATATCTTAAAGATGCAAGCCAGTTGAAATCTCATCCCTCTTTTTGGGCATCACTGGTTGTCTATGGTAATGATTCCCCGGTTTATTTTCCAAAAATACTGCTGTATATTTCAGCAGGCATCCTGATGATTCTGATTATTGTTATAGCCTACCGGTTAAGATATTCCTGATATTCCCGGTCTTTTTTTACCAGTTCTATGAGAATCTCCTTACAGAGATACTTTTTTCTTCGGGCATAAATATCATTTTTCAGACCTTGTTTCTCAGCAATTTCTGAATACGATAAACCCTTATAGTACAATGTAAGTAATTCCCGGCAGTCAGGTTTCAACTTGCGGAAAGTTCTCGATAATATCCTTTCAAAAATCAGATCGGTCGATTCATCGATATCAAAATCGTCGGGAAAATCAGATTCAAGTTCAGTGGTTCTTTTCTTTTTTCTTAGCTGAGCATTCCATATGTTGCGTGCAACACCATAAAAATAACCTTTCAGATCGGTAGTGAGATGAAGCTTCTCCTCAATAATCTGATTGTATACTATGATGACTGCATCCTGAAATATATCTGAGACATCCTCATCAGTACCCCTGTTATTAATAATATATTTCTTAACTGTTTGGTAGTAATTGTCATACAGCCATTCCAGGGTTTTTCCATCCTGATTCTTGATACCCTCAATGATTTTTTTATCTGATATTGTCTTGAACAAGCCGGAAAAGCTACAGTACTATCAGGCAAATATACTATTTATACTACTATTGAAAGATTGATTTTATAAGGAGTATAGTCATCTACTATGCAAAATATAAATATCTTTATCTGATCTAACAAGCTATTTCAGAAAGAGTGATGTCCTTCCCCTTTGTAAAACAGCCTGATGCAATGGATTGCGGACCTGCATGCCTGAAAATGGTTGCAGCCTGGTACAAAAAAAACTTTTCGCTTGAGTCTATACGTAAAAAGTGTTTTATAACCAGGGAGGGAGTATCGTTTTTGGGGCTATCAGAAGCTGCTGATTCTTTGGGTTTCAAAACCATTGGGGTAAAGATCCCGTTTGAGATGTTTGCTGAAAACGTCCCTTTACCATGTATAGTACACTGGAAACAACGCCATTTTATTGTTGTTTATAAGATAAAAAACAACAGGATATGGGCGGCTGATCCTGCAGTCGGACTGGTAAAATATGACAAGGAAGAGTTTATACGGAACTGGACGTCAACAATGGCTGATGGTAAACCGGCAGGACTGGTACTGATTATCGAACCTACTCCCTCATTCTATGAAAAAGAAAGTGAACATGAAAAATCCCATGGTTTTAAATTCCTGTTTAAATATTTCAAACTGTACGATAAATATTTCTACCAGCTTATTCTTGGTTTACTTATCGGAAGCTGTATACAGCTTATTATCCCTTTCCTGACACAGTCGATAGTAGATATTGGCTTAAATAACAACGATCTTGGATTTATTTACCTGATTCTTTTTGCACAGCTGGCACTTGTTATAGGAAGAATGTCGGTCGAATTTATCAGGGGTTGGCTTCTTTTACATATAGGTACAAGAGTTAATGTGGCAATAATTTCAGGATTCCTGCAGAAACTGATGCAATTGCCTTTGTCGTTTTTTGAAACCAAACTGACAGGCGATATACTGCAGAGAATAGAGGATAACAACAGGATAGAAGAATTTCTTACATCCGCAAGCCTTTCAATATTGTTTTCATTCTTTAACCTGATAATATTCGGAATTGTACTTGCAATTTTCAGTCTGAAAATACTTGCATTGTTCCTCATTGGATCAATATTATATATTCTGTGGGTCTCATTATTTATGAAACCGAGAGCACGTCTTGACCATCAACGTTTTAAGCAGATGTCAATCGCTGGTAGTAAGCTGATAAACATTGTGAACGGAATACAGGAGATAAAACTTACACAAAGCGAAACAAGCAAGAGATGGGATTGGGAAAGACTGCAGGCATCGCTGTTCGGACTAAAAGTAAAAGGCCTCGGAATAATTCAGTATCAGTCGGCCGGAGCAACATTTATAAATGAGGTCACAAACCTGCTTATTACTGTAGTAGCTGCGACAGCAGTATTGAAGGGTGCTATGACCCTTGGTATGATGCTCGCAGTACAGTTTATCATAGGACAGTTAAATGTGCCTGTGAACCAGATCATCAGCTTTTTCAGAATGTCGCAGGACGCAAAAATGAGTCTCGACCGGCTGGCTGAAGTACATGATATGGATAATGAAGAACATGAACCGGAGATGAAAGTACGGAAGCTTCCAGATAAAAAAGACCTTTTTGTAAATAATGTATCGTTTCAGTATGAAGGGCCCAATTCACCATATGCACTTAAAGATGTTGATCTTTTTATAGAGGAGAATAAGACAACGGCAATTGTCGGTACCAGCGGCAGCGGTAAAACAACCCTGCTGAAACTGATGCTCGGATTTTATCAGCCTGTAGCAGGAGAGATACTCATCGGCGATACACGTCTGTCAAATCTTAGCCTTAAAATATGGCGTGAAAAAACCGGTGCAGTAATGCAGGATGGCTTTCTTTTTCCTGAATCAATAGCATCAAATATAGCCCCTGGTATCGACGAAATTGACGAAGAAAGACTCATAAAAGCTTCAGAGATAGCTAATATAAAAGGATTTATAGAATCATTGCCATTGAGCTATAACACCAAAATAGGCGCCAACGGGCATGGGTTGAGTGAAGGACAAATGCAAAGATTATTGATTGCCCGGGTTGTTTATAAAAACCCTGAAATAATAATATTTGATGAAGCTACCAATTCGCTCGATGCAAATAATGAAAAAGCCATAGTTGAAAATCTGGCAGCCTTCTTCAGAGGTAAAACCGTGATAATAGTTGCCCACAGATTAAGCACAGTACGAAATGCCGATAAAATTGTTGTAATGGATAATGGACGTATAGTTGAGTCGGGAACTCATGATTCTCTGATTGAAAACAATGGTGCCTATTATAACCTGATAAAAAACCAGCTCGAACTCGGAAAATGATGTGTAAATGAAAAATAAAAAACCGGATATAATCTATTCTGATCCTGTTAAGGATATTATATCGAATCCTCCCAGGAGAATTATTCGGTGGGGAACATCAGTAATATTCCTTGTGTTCGCTGTATTGATATTTTTTTCATGGCTGATAAAATACCCCGATGTGGTACCGGCTCAGGTGGAAATTACCACACACAATCCCCCGGTAACACTGGTTAGTAAAATAACAGGCCGGATAAATGAACTATACGTTAGTGATGGTGAAAATGTCAATCAGGGTCAGCTCCTTGCAGTAATGGAGACTGCTGCATCAATAAATGAAATTAACCTGTTAAGGACTATTATCGATACAATAAAAGATCCTGATGCCTTATTAATAGAGTCATTCCCTGATTTTTACCAACTGGGTGAACTGCAGGAATACTATGCCGCCTTTTTAAAAGTGCTTTCAGATTATAATACCTATATAATTAATGATCTTTACGGTAGTAAGATACGTTCTGTAACACAGGAAATAGAAGAAATACAAAAATATATTGAAAGGATACTTATCAAGGAAGAACTGGTTGCAAGTAACCTGGAGATAGAAAGAAAAAAGTTTGAAAGAGATTCAATATTGTATTCAGGCGATGTTTATTCGGAAACTGATTTTGAGAATTCGAGACAATCTTTTATCAGGATAAACCTGGAGCTTCAGGAAGTCCGGCTCGATCATTCAGCCAAGACAATAGAACTTGCTGAGAAAATGCAGTTACTACAGGATTACAGGATAAACAGGCAGGCTGAGAAAGAGAAACTTATTGCTGCTCTCGAAGAAGCCCTCCTGAACCTTAAAGCACAAATGAAGATATGGCAAAATAACTATCTTCTTATTTCACCTGTTGATGGGAGAGTAGCGTTTACTATGTACTGGACTAAAAATCAATCTGTTAATATAAACCAATCTGTGCTGTCTGTTGTTCCGGAAGATCCGGGTGATTTCGTCGGCAGGATAAACCTTAAAATGCAAAGGTCAGGAAAAGTAAAAACAGGCCAGGATGTAAATATAAAGCTGAGTGGATTCCCATATCTTGAATATGGTATGATCAGGGGTGTGGTAACCTCAAAATCGCTTGTACCTGCCGGTGATGCCTATATAATAGAAGTAAATCTGCCCGAGGGTCTTAAAACACTTTATGGACGGGAACTTGATTTTACACAGAATATGCAGGGGACAGCAGAAATAATTACTGAAGATCTGCGTTTGATTCAAAAAATTATTAATCCATTCAGATACCTTATATCCAGGAACAAAAGAAGATGATCATTTCAGTGTTTTTCAGTAAAAATCACATAAGTGTCAAAGCATTATTAATTTATGTAAAGCTTTGTGTTTAATTAATATTTCAATATTTTCGTACTCTGAAAAATTCATGGATTACCATGACATAGGCTGAAACCAGAAAGGATTGATTATGAGTAAAAGAAATCCGGATGACTCTGTTCATGAAGAACAATCCGGGACAGATGAAAATGTTACCGGAACTGAGGAAACCACACAAGCTGAAAAAGCAAATGAAAATGACACCGGAAATGAAAAGGAAAAAAAGGAGAAAGATGCAGAAAGTAAATTGAAAAAGGAAGATGATTCAGTTACTGAAAAAGAAACGGAAGAGGAGTCAGAAGTAACGGAGGAGAAGGAAAAAGAGGAAAAAGAGGAGAAAGAGGAAGAAGAGGAAGGAGAGGAGCAGAAAGAGAAAAACGGAGTAGAAGCAGAAATAACTGAAGAAGAAGAAGAAAAGCAGGGTGAAACTGAAGAAGGTGCCATAAAAAAAGAAAAAAGCAGAACAACAAAAGTTCATGAAGCTGAGTCGAAAGAAGAGGAAGCAAAGGAAGAGACAAAGACTGTAGAAGACAAGGATGATACAGCTCTTCCTCCGGTTGATTATTCGGGATATTCAATGAATGAACTGGTGGAAACACTGGGACTTTTGATTGAAAACAGACCCCCTGCTGAGATAAGCAATGATATAGACAGAATAAAATCACTCTTTTACAAAAAGCTAAAAGCTGAATCAGATGAACGAAAGAAAAAATTTCTGGAAGAGGGGGGCAAAATAGAAGAGTATCAGGCATGGGTCAACCCCCTGGAAGCAAAAGTCAAACACTTACTTAAAAGATACAAGGAAAGAAAGACAGATTTTAATCGCGTCCAGGAAGCAGAAAAATTTGAGAACCTAAAGAAAAAATACGATATAATCGACAAGATAAAAGAGCTTGTCAATCGAGAAGAATCTATAAATAAGACATTCCAGGAATTCAGGGCACTGCAGAATGAATGGCATTCAATAGGTATAGTCCCGCAGGGTGCATTGAAAGACTTATGGGAGAATTACCACCATAATGTAGAGATATTCTACGATTATATAAAAATAAATAAGGAACTGCGTGACCTTGACCTGAAGAAGAACCTTGAAGCAAAGATAGTGCTGTGCGAAAAAGCAGAAGAGCTCCTCCTCGAACCTAACCCGGTAAATGCCTTCAGACTTTTACAGGAATATCATAATCAGTGGCGTGAAATAGGTCCCGTACCACAGGAAACAAAAAATGAAATATGGGAAAGATTCAAAGAAGCCACATCACAGATCAATAAAAGACATCACGAATATTTTGAAAAACAAAAAGATGAACAGAAGAAAAACCTGGAAGCCAAAATAGCTATCTGCGAGGAGGTTGAATCCATCAATGATATGGAACTGAAAAACTTCAAAGAATTTGATGAAAAAGCAGAGAAAATTGTGGCTCTTCAGAAAATGTGGCGAACAATTGGTTTTGCTCCTAAAAAACAAAACAACAAAGTATACAAGAGATTCCGTGATGCCTGTGACAATTTCTTTGAAAAAAAGAGAAAATTTTATACAGATAATAAAGAACAGCAACAAATCAATCTTCAGTTGAAGATAGAGTTGTGTATTCAGGCAGAAACACTGCAGGATAGTACCGACTGGAAAACAACAACCGATGCACTTATAAGATTGCAAAAAGAATGGAAAGATATCGGCCCCGTGCCCAGAAAACAGTCAGAAAAATGTTGGAAACGATTCAGAAAAGCCTGCGACCATTTCTTTAACAGAAAAGCTGAACATTATGCCGAGCTTGATAATTCCTACGAAGATAACCTTAATGAGAAAATTGCTTTGATTGAAGAACTTGAGAAATTTGAACCGGGCAATGATGTGCAGGAATCTTTCGAACGTCTTAAGGAAATACAGAAACAATGGACAGAAATAGGATTTGTGCCCTTCAATAAAAAGGATGAAATAACAAACCGATACAGAAATGCACTGAATAAAGAATTCGATAAACTGAAAATAGGTGATGAGGATAAGAGTATTCTGAAATACAAGAATAAAATAGAAAGTCTCCGTACAAATCCCAAGGCCTCCAGGAAACTACGGAACGAGAGGGAGAAATTTGTAGCAAAGATAAAACAGCTCGAAGGCGATATTGTGCTGTGGGAAAATAATATAGGGTTCTTTGCTAAATCACCAAATGCCGATACTATGATACAAGAAGTGGAACAAAAAATTGACCATGCAAGAAAAATGATCAAAACACTGGAAGAAAAAGTTAAAATGATTGATCAGTCTGGCCTTGATGAGTGATACAAATAAATACAAGTCATCATTATTAATTAAGCATTTTGAAAAAAGTTAAATTCGTATTTATTACCGGCGGCGTTACCTCTTCACTTGGAAAAGGAACAATTTCGGCTTCTCTTGCATTATTGCTGCAGGCACGTGGTCACTCAGTAACAATCCAGAAACTGGACCCTTATATAAATGTTGATCCGGGAACACTAAATCCTTATGAACATGGTGAATGCTATGTTACACTCGACGGAGCTGAAACAGATCTCGACCTGGGACATTATGAAAGATTTCTGAATGTTCCCACAAGCAAAACCAATAATGTGACAACCGGTCAGGTATACCAGACGGTAATAGATAAGGAACGAAAAGGAGATTATCTCGGTAAAACAGTCCAGGTAATACCGCATATTACCGACGAAATAAAACGTCGTATACTACTTGTTAACCAAGAAAATAAATTTGAGATAGTATTAACAGAAATTGGTGGTACTGTAGGCGATATTGAATCACTGCCATATATTGAATCTGTACGTCAGCTGAAATGGGAACTAGGGCCTCAGAACTGTATCGTCATCCACCTGACTCTTGTTCCATTTTTATCCACAACAGGCGAATCCAAAACAAAACCCACCCAGCATTCAGTAAAAGAACTGCTTGAGGAAGGAATTCAGCCTGAAATACTTGTGCTGAGAAGTGAAAAAGCCCTTAATGCCGATATTAAGAAAAAAGTAGCCCTGTTTTGTAATGTCGAAGAAAATGCAGTTGTGGAATCGGTAGACGTGTCTACAATATATGAGGTGCCCCTTAAAATGCTGGATGAAAAACTCGACCAGATAGTACTGCGCAAACTTGGACTCCCCGTTGGTGAAGAACCCCAGCTTAAAGAATGGAACCAGTTTCTGAAACGCCTTAATAATCCCAGATATTCGGTAAAGATAGCTATCGTTGGGAAATATGTTGAACTGGCTGATGCATATAAATCTATTTCTGAGGCACTTATACATGGAGGCTCAGCTAATGAGTGCGAGGTAGATGTCGATTTAATTCAGTCGGAAGATATCAATGAGAAGAATATCCAAAAACGTTTTCAGGGAATTGATGGAATTCTTGTTGCACCCGGATTCGGAACAAGAGGAATTGAAGGGAAAATTTCTGCAGCAAAATATGCCAGGGAAAACAATATACCTTTTTTCGGTATTTGTCTTGGTATGCAATGTGCTGTGATTGAATTTGCAAGAAACGTAATTAATCTCAAAGGAGCTCATTCAACAGAAATAGACGCAAAAACTTTATACCCGGTAATCGATCTTATGGAAGAACAAAAAAGCATTGTATATAAGGGTGGTACAATGCGATTGGGAGGTTACAGGTGTGTTATCAGTAAAAACTCCAAATCATACGAAGCCTATCGCAGAACCGAGATCGTTGAACGGCATCGTCACAGATACGAATTTAATGATAAGTATATCGATCAGTTTACAAACAATGGAATGATACCAGTAGGTATAAATCCTGAATCAGGACTGGTTGAGATAATGGAACTTGCAGATCACAGATGGTTTGTGGGAATTCAGTTTCATCCTGAATATAGCAGTACGGTTGTAAATCCTCATCCCCTTTTTGTAAAGTTCATTAAAGCCTGTATTGATAAATAAAACTATTGTAGAGTAATTAAATTTTGATACGAAAGAATGGGAACAGATAAGAATACGATAATAGGTATTATACTGATCATAGCAATATTTTTAGTTACGATTGTTATAAATAACAGCCAGCGTACAAAATCATTCGAGAAAGCCATTGAAGTGGCAGAATCAGAGATAGCCAGAGGTAATCTCGAACGTGCCAGGACAGAATATGTAAATGCACTCAGGTATAAACCCAATAATCCGGAGGTTCTCGAAAAGATAAGTGAACTTAATGAAAAACTGGGAATAACACCCCTTGAACCCGGAGCGGACACCACACAGGTTGAAGAATTGCCGGCAGAAGTTCCTGATAAAAAAGAACCTGAATCAGTTAATGCAAGCCGGTATGGTGTTTTTGCCGGGGCAGTACAAGGCAGTGAAGAGTTCATTACACTCGAAAATAATAAGATAGAATTAAAGATATCACCAAAGGGAGGACGCGTATATTCTGCACGATTGAAAGAATATACAACACATGACTCACTTCCACTGATACTTTTTTCAGGCGATTCCACAAATTTTGGTTTCAACTTTTTTACTGCTGATAACAAGGCTGTTATGACTAATGAGCTTTTCTTTACTCCTGAAAGGGAAAAGAAATATTATCTGGTCGAATCTGAACCACAGAGTGTGGTGATGAGACTTCCTGCAGGTGATGACAATAGCTATATCGAATATAAATATACATTGGCTCCCGATAAATACATCCTCGATCTTGATGTCACTTTTAAAAATCTCAATAAAGTGTTACCTGCTAACCAGAATAGCATTACACTCGACTGGCGGATGTATATTCCACAGCAGGAAAGAGGAAGACAGAATGAGGAAAATTATACTACAATTAAGTATAAATATTACCAGGATGAGGTCGACGGTATACGATTGAGACAGAACAAAGAGGTTGAGACAGTTGATCTCACAACCAAATTAAGATGGATTGCTTTTCAGGATCAGTTTTTCTCATCAGTTCTTATCAGTGAAGATTTTTTTCTCAATGGATTGGTTACTTCCAACAAAACACTTACATCAGAAAAATATATCCGCTATTTTACTGCTGAAGTAGGAGTACCTTTTGATCCGGGCACTGAAACTAATCTTGCAATGAAATTATATTATGGGCCTAACCATATTTCAACCTTGCGAAAGGAGGGTATGGACCTGGACCAGTTAGTATTTCTTGGAAAAAATATTATCGGATGGATTAATAGATTTGTAATTATACCCATATTTAACTGGCTTGAAAAATATATAGCGAGTTACGGTATTATAATACTGATACTCACTATATTAATCAAACTTGTTCTCTTCCCTCTCACATTTAAATCATATCAGTCACAGGCAAAAATGCAGGTATTGAAGCCTATGGTTGCAGAGATAGGAAAGAAATATCCCAAGAAGGAAGACGCAATGAAGAAGCAACAGGCAACGATGGATCTCTACAAAAAGGCGGGCATAAATCCTATGGGGGGATGTCTGCCTACTCTGTTGCAGTTTCCGATTCTCTTTGCAATGTTCAGGTTCTTTCCCGTATCCATTGAACTCCGGCAGGAATCATTTCTTTGGGCAAAAGACCTGTCGACATACGATTCAATACTGGATCTTCCATTCAATATTCCTTTGTATGGCGACCATGTAAGTCTTTTTACACTTTTGATGACGGCCTCAACGTTGCTTACAATGAAGATGACAAGCTCATCCCCGGGCCAGGATCAACCAGGAATGAAAATGATGATGTACATGATGCCTGTTATGTTCATGCTTATTCTAAATAATTTCTCAGCAGGTCTGACTTATTACTACTTCCTGGCTAACATACTAACATATGTCCAGAATACGGTGTCTAAACGTTTTATTAATCAGGATAAAGTCTTGGCCACTCTGGAAGAAAACAGAAAGAAACCGGCTAAGAAATCGAAATGGCAGCAAAGGCTTGAAGCAGCTGCAAAAAGCAGAGGTATATCTGCTCCGAAACGATAATAAGAAAATATTACAATTATAACTGAAATAAGGTGTTTAATTGTAATTTGTTTATTTTAGTACCTGTAATATTTTTCGATACCTGATTGTTGCGATCATAAACCGACAAAGATCAGAAATGTTATTTTTAGTTAAAAATTTATTAAAGTTAGCGACCACCTTAAGAAAATAGCCTATTTTTATTAGGATATTGTATGGTAATATCAAATGGGGAAAAAAATCAAAAACAAAGATATTGCAGCTAAACTTGGAGTATCAAGTACTCTTGTATCTCTTGTGCTTAATAATAAAGCCGACCAGCATGGTATAAAGAAAGATACACAGGAAAGAGTACTTGCCATGGCCAGACAATTGGGATTCTTTAGTTCACCTGATGAACAGGGGACAGTTGCCCCGGTTGAACAGAAGCCAGGAGTAATAGGAATGGTAGTCCCGACTGTTAGTGATCCTTTTATTACAGGAATAATACCCTACCTACAGAAAGCATTTGCCAGTCTCGGACTGGGATTTTCAATTATTACAAAAGACCCCGACGACCAAAGATTTGAAAGATTAACTAATGCATTTAAAAAATTCTTCAGCGGATTGGTCCTGGTGGGCGATGCTGCAGATGATTCAACAATAAGAACATTACGCTCATCCGAATATCCGTTTATTCTCCTTGAAAAATCAGTAAAGACATTGAGAATGAGTACGGTTACAACCGATGTGTCTGCCGGAGCCCAGCTTGTTCTTGAACATATCTCAAAATTTGATTATCATAATATAATCATAATAACTGACCGTAAATCAACGAAAACGGATAATGATATGCTGCATGAAATAAAAAATGCAATTGGAAAATCCGGGAACAGTAATAATCCTGTAATTCTTAATATTGAATCAAGGTTAATAAAAGATGATATTGACTTTTCAGAGTTGGAAAAGCTGTTTCGACCTCCTTTTAGTGCTGATGTTATAATATCACTTCATGCTGAACTCGTTTATCCGTTAATGTCGTTTTTGAATAAGAGAAAATTACGTGTTCCGCAAGACATTGCAATTGTGTCAATGGAGGAGGGGACAGGTTTTGACCTGATGGTTTCTCCGATAACATGCCTGAGATTACCCCTGCCTGCAATGGCAACTAAAGTGGCAAATATGATATGGTCAGAAGTAAAGAACTCAGGAAAAAGCAAATTCAAACGTCAGGTAAATATGAAACCTGAACTTATTGTAAGAAATTCCTGCGGAACTCTTTAGTAATTTTAACAAGGCTTGACATTAGGAACTATCCGGGGTTTTAGGAAAAATGAATAAATTATTTCAACAACAACTATGCTTGTGGTCAGTACTGTTTTTTTTTGCAGCTCTTACAGATTCATGCAATAACAATAGAAATAATATAAAAGAAACCGAAACCGGAAATAATTCCGGCATCGTTACCATAGCAAAAAAATTCTCTCTTGAGAAAACAGACAGCTGCACTATCCTTCTTGTTAAAGATCCATGGCAGGGAGCTACAGGTATTGATTATTCATATTACCTGATAAACAGAAACAGTGAAACTGATCTGGAAATTGATCCGTCAGAAATTATTTATGTTCCGGTACGAAAAATTATCTGCATGTCAACGACACATATTGCAATGATTGCAGCATTGGATGAGCGGAATACTATTGCCGGAGTATCAGTAACAGACTTTGTTTATGATGAAAAGGTATCAGCAATGATAAACGAGGGGTTAGTGAGTAATGTAGGCTATGAATCGGGACTGAACAATGAACTTATTCTGGACATCGATCCTGATCTGATAATGTTCTACGGTGTCGGCAGTGAATCTGCCGGTTATGCCGGCAAGGTAAGAGAACTGGGGACACAAGCCCTTTTTAATGCTGATTATCTCGAAGAGGATCCTCTTGCCAAAGCTGAATGGATAAAACTATACGGCGCACTGTATTGCAAAGAGGAAATGGCAGATTCAATATTTACATCTGTTTTTGAATCTTATAATCAGATAAAGGAATCTGTGAAACTTAAATCAGAAAACAGACCGGATGTTCTTCTCGGCTTGCCTTTCAGGGATGTATGGTATGTTTCTCCGGGTAATTCCTATATTAGCAAGCTTATTTCTGATGCAGGAGGTAGCTATTTGTGGAAGGATGCTGAATCACCTGTATCAATGCCATTTGGACTGGAGGATATTTTTATCCGGGCTGTTGAAGCAGATTACTGGCTGAATATCGGTACTGCCACATCAAAGAAAGATGTGTATTCAATCGATCAGCGATTTGCCAAATTACCATGTTATGATAACGACAATCTCTATAACAATAATAAAAGGATGTCACAGAAGGGAGGCAATGACTATTGGGAAAGTGGTGCCATACATCCTGAGCTTATTTTAAAAGATATTGCTGCTATATTGCATCCCGGTTTATTCGGAGATTGGGAACTCTACTATTACCGGAAATTAAAATAACCTGTATATAAGTGATAACCCCTGACAACATAGAGGAAGTAACAGAATTCAGGCCCGGAAAAAGGTTCGGTACCTTATTTATTTTACTCTCTGCAGTACTGTTAATAACTTTTATTTTCGATATTTTCCTCGGATCTGTAACAATAAAACCAGCTGAGATATTAAGAATTCTCACAGGTAATGCTGATGGAAATGTTGAAACCATAATTCTTAATTTCAGGATACCGAAGGCTTTTACAGCCCTTGCTGTTGGAATAGCATTGTCATTAAGCGGATTACAGATGCAGACCATATTCAGGAACCCAATGGCAGGTCCTTATGTGCTGGGAGTAAGTTCCGGGGCAAGTTTTGGTGTTGCACTTGTAATACTCGGTTTTTCAGCAAGTTTTTTTGCCGGGAACCTTCAGAATATAGGTAACTGGATAATTGTATTATCAGCCTGGGCCGGAGCAGGCATTGTAATGATATTGATAATGTTTATATCATCCCGGATCAGGGATATTATGACGATACTGATAATCGGAATAATGCTTGCAAGCGGAATATCTGCGGTAGTAAGTATAATGCAATACTTCAGCAGTGAGACAATGCTGAAAACATATGTGATCTGGACAATGGGGAGTCTTGGAAATCTGTCAGTCGGACAGTTAAAAGTACTGGCCATAACTGTTACTGCAGGTATGATTCTGAGTATAGCATCGGTAAAAATACTGAATGCATTATTGCTCGGGGAGAATTATGCAGCCAGTATCGGATTGAATATCAAATTCTCGCGATTATTGATTTTCGCCTGTACATGCATTATGGCAGGAAGTGTGACAGCTTTCTGCGGACCAATAGGATTTATAGGAATTGCAGTACCTCATATTGTAAGGAATATTTTCAGGAGCTCTGATCACAAAATACTGGTCCCGGGGACAATACTTACAGGCAGTATCATAATGCTCATTAGCGATATCATATCACAGCTTCCGGGTACTGAAAGGATCCTTCCTGTAAATTCAGTAACATCCCTAATTGGTATTCCTGTCGTAATTTGGGTAATACTAAGGAGAAAAAACGAAACTGGTGTTTTTTGATGGCTGCTGTAAATAAACATATCATTTTACTTGATTCACTAAGAATAGGCTTCACTTCGGGAAAACGAATTACAGAGCTTACACAACCTTTGAGAGCATCTTCCGGCGGAGGTGAACTTATTGCTGTTATAGGAAGAAACGGCATAGGAAAGAGTACTCTCTTACGTACACTCACAGGGCTGCAGGAAGCTCTTGGAGGAAACATATTACTTTATGATAAATATATCTCTGAATACACCCGGATGGATTTAGCCCGTACTGTAGGCTATATTTCTACAGAGATAGTCAGAGCCAGCAATATGACAGTTCTCGACCTTGTTTCTCTCGGCAGGTTTCCTCATACAAACTGGCTTGGAAAAATCGACAGGGATAGTTATCTGGCAATCGAGGGCTCACTGCATAAAACAGGTCTGGCTGATTTCCGCAACAGGAATATATCTGAACTCTCTGACGGGGAAAGACAAAAGGCAATGATAGCAAGGGTGCTGGCCCAGGATACTGAAATTATGATAATGGATGAACCCACAGCATTCCTTGATATCTCAAGTAAATATGAGATTATCAATCTGATGCTTGAACTGACAGAAGAGGGGAAAACCATAGTATTTTCAACCCATGATTTTGATATTGCTTTAAACCAGGCTGATAAAATATGGCTGCTGCTGAATTCAGGTATACTCGAAGGGGCTCCCGAAGATCTGGTACTAAACGGGTCATTCGACCACCTCTTTGATTCAGAAATCATAGGATTTAATTCCAATGACGGTAGTTTTTCATTTACTAAAAAACCACGAAAAGAAATATATGTCTCAGGAGAAGGAATAAAACGCATGTGGACTGAACATGCACTCGAAAGGACAGGCTATAGCATTACGGATAATGATAACAATTTAAAAGTAATTATTCCTGAAAAAAATAATAAAAAATGGCTGTTGGAAATAAAAGAATCAACCGAACATTTTGATTCAATTTACGAATTGACACAAAGGCTTAGAGAATAATTACATGTTATATTTCCGGTAATTATCAATGAAAGAGGAAATATCATCTACCGATATCTTTTTTGCTATTATTGTTTTATCCCTGTCGAGGATATATATCATCGGGGTAGCTTGTACATTATAGTAAAAATCAAAATGAGTAAGTCTTTCAGGATCCCATCCATTAATCCATCTTAATTCATATTTTTCAATATACTCTGACCAAAGATCCTTGTCATCAATGGTACATATTGCAAATACCTCTATGCCTTTTTCTTTTGATTGTTCATAGAAATCCCGGAGTTTTGGAGTTACCTCCTTGCAATAACCACAGTTGGGTTCCCAGAAATATAGTATTGTAAAATCCTTTTCTATATCGTAGAGAGATACAAATATGCCGTTATATGAATCCATAACAAGGTTCTTAGCCTTCATGCCTATAAGGTTATTTCTTATCAGCTCTGCCTGCCTGGCCAGGTCATCCCTGAAATCGTTTGTTATCCAGTCAGCTTTTCCTGACAGATAAATATCATCCGCAAGTTTAAGAATAACTGCATCATGGCCCATTATTTCACTTTCCCTGAAGTGGTTGAACAGGTATACGCTGACAAACTGAAATATATTATAATTATCCTCACACTTTTTTATTATCCTGTCAATTTCCTTGTTGATGGAATCAGGATGTTGTATCACAACATTCCTGAAAAATGCGTCGAGTCTCGCGTATAATAAAGGCGTACGAAGTAGTCTTTCATCTGTAAGGTCAAGATTATCAAAGAAATGATCCTTATTATAATTATATCTTAAAACCCATCTCACGGAATCAGGATTTTGAGTTCCTTCAGGAATCTTAAAGTCCGGTACTTCAACAGGCAACATAGAATTAACAAGTACTGCGAGCAAACTTCCCCGGTACTTCTCAGCTGTACTCCTGAGGTATGATTTCATTATTTCTTCCTGGTCTTTCTGTTTTTCCGTAAGAATTTTCAGTGAATCATTGTTCTGCCTGTTATTTTGTATCCTTCTTGATATCGACTGAGCCTGCCGCTGTAATGATGTCCATTTTTTCTGATAATCGACAAATGCAGTATTTTCATCCGATCCGTTGAATTTCAGGGTTTCATAGTAATTATCATAATCACATGATATGGAAAATACCTGGTCGTCTGAAGCAAGAAATTCAAAGTATTTATTGCCAGGTAAAACAACCATATATATGCCCTGGTTAAGTTTTTCATCTCCTTCAAATACTCCGCGACCTTTTCCGTCGAGCATTGCAGTGTCGGTTAAATACTGCTTGTTGCCGAAATGGTATGCAAGATAAAGCGAGGAGTCACTGAGACCGGATATTGTCAGTGATATCTCGTAATTATTCTTCAGCTGACAGAAAACCGTCACAGGCAGTAATAATATGATTAGTAATACTAAGCTCTTTCTCATGTGAGTATAATAATGTAGCTAACGATGGTGACAAAAATAGTCATTACAATTTCTCTGCCAAATTCCTTATTATTCAACATACAAAAATATATTGTATTTTTGCAAGGTTAATTCCATAGGGTAAGATGACTATTTCTTTGCTGATACCTGTTTGCGATTATGATATCGTGGCATTAGTCCACAGTATGAAAAACTGTATTGCCAAGTTCCCTGAATTCCTTGAAATAATTATCGGGGATGATGGTTCATCAACTGAATATCACTTGAAGTACAAATCACTTGAAGGAAATGGTTTACATGTTATCCGTTCAAAGAATAATATAGGAAGGGCTGCGATAAGAAATAAGCTGGCACTCGAATCAAAAGGTGATTATTTGCTTTTTATAGATGCTGATACAATGATTCCTTCCACTGCAGAGGCATATATTAAAAACTGGATAGATGTAATGCCTTTAGCCAGGGTCATCTCGGGAGGAATATTGTATCATGAATCCAAACCCGGCGACCCTGACAAAATTCTGAGATGGAAATACGGAATAAAAAGGGAACAAAGAAAAGCTTCACAAAGGAACAAAAACCCGCATGCATCATTCTCCTCTTTTAATTTCCTGATTGACCGTAAAATCTTTTCAACCTTACGCTTTAATGAAGAACTGAAACAATACGGACATGAGGATACTTTGTTCAGCTATCAGCTTAAGAAAGCAGGGATAGATATTTTACATATCGATAATGGTCTTTATCATGAGGGATTAGAATCAAACGGAGATTTTCTTCTTAAAACAAAACAAAGCCTCGAAAATCTCAGTCGCTTATATGACAGGGTTACCGATAAGAGAACCTTTGTTTCCTCCGTAAGAATGCTCCGCCTGTATGATAAGATCCGTATGCTCAGGATAAGACTTATATTTGTTGCAATACTCGTACGTTTCAGGGAAAGGATGGAGATCCGCATTGATTCTGCAAATCCGCCGATGTGGTTGTTCCATCTTTATAAACTGTGTGTTTTCTGTGCCTACCGCGAGATACACAGAAGGAGGAGAAGAATACTGCCTGTCATACTTCCTGAATCCCTTGATTTATAGTTCTTGAATTATTGCGAAGGATTGTTTTTATCCCGAATTATTTCGAGGTTCGCATTTGATTGGTTTGCTGATAATTGTATAATAAAAGCACTATCAGAGGTCAATTCTCATAAGGTCAACATTTCCATCGGCCCTTCTTTCTCCTTTAAGAATAAAATTAAACCTGTTCTGCATTGTACAAAGAAAGAAATCAGTAGGAGGGGAGAAATCGAGTTTTGCAGGGTCAAAGAATCTCTTTCCTGATCCATATTTCAGATCACCTATCCTTTTGTTAAAGTCGGCTTTTTTGTCTTCCAGCCCCGATCTTATCATCTCAGCACAGATAATATCCTCTTCAGCTGTCGTATTGCCCCTGTAACCCATAGCGACAAGACATACTTTTTCGGGATTCTGGGCTTTGATATATCTTACAACAGCATCAGCATTAACAATACTTCCGGTTAATAATGTATGTGCATTCACAACACTGGTTAAACCCCTTGTCCCTGCAGTAGTATTTTGTATGACTGTCATTCCTTTCAGGTCGGTTTTGATCATTTCGGTAGGACTGTTCCCAAAGTCAAAACCCTCTATCTGATTTTCATCTTTTTCACCGGAAAGAACACATTTCTTATATGATTTCCGCAGTTCGAATGCTTTTTGCACATCAGATGTTGCAATTATTCTGACAGCGCCGGCATCATAAGCATAGCAGGCCACGGAAAATGCCCTGAATACATCTATTACCACTGTTAAACCATCTGCTTTTCCGGCACCACTTATAAACTCAAGGATTTCTATCTTCATGATATCTATTTACTATAGTGAAAATAATATTAATTTTTATTATACACCCCTTCCTATTTTGTATATTTGGATCAGGAACTAACAACAAAAACCATGGCTAATCCTGTATCATGGGCATTTAATCAGGTAAAGAAACTGAATGATGCAATCTGGCATACTCCACTGTCAGAATTATCAAAAAGAAAAACATTTCTAATAAAACAGTTAAGAATTATTTATATTGCCGGAAGGAGTTCTTTAAAGGACAAGGTTCAGCTTAGGGCTTCGGCTCTGACATTTTATACCCTGTTATCAATTATTCCCCTTATTGCCATTGCATTGGCTATTGCAAAAGGTTTCGGACTTGATCAGAACCTTGAAAACCTTATAACAGACTCAAAAAATTTTCAGTCATACAGTGAAATTCTGACCCCGCTGATTTCGAGAGCCAGACTTACAATACAGGAAACAAGAGGTGGTTATATTGCCGGGGTAGGTATGATAATCCTTTTCTGGTCGGTGATCTCATTACTGGAACAGATTGAAAGTTCATTCAACCACATATGGCAGGTTACATCTTCCAGAGTATGGTACAGAAAATTCACCGATTACCTGACAATAATGCTTATTGCACCTGTGATCCTCATTATTTCAAGCAGTATCACTGTTTTTATAAGTACTGAATTAGCCGACTATATGTCAAGGGCACCTATTTTGTCTCATTTTAAACCGGTAGTCAGCTTTCTTATCAAATTTGCGCCTTTCTTCCTGTTATGGTTTATCCTCACGCTTTTATTCATGGTAATGCCGAATACTAAAGTGAGATTGTGGCCTGCTTTTGTTTCAGGTGTTATCACAGGCTCTATACTAATGGTTTTGCAGTATGTATATCTTGATCTCCAGTTTGGAATAACGAGACTTAGTGCAATATATGGTGGTCTTGCCGCTATACCTTTGTTTATAATTTTCCTCCAGACAGTCTGGATCTTTGTTTTGATCGGAGCTGAACTCTGTTTTGCCAACCAGAACATATCACGCTATGAGTTTGAATCTGAGGCATTGCATGTAAGCCATTTCCAGAAACGGGCACTTACAATATTAATAATGCAAATGATTATCGGGAATTTCGCTGTCGGTGATAAACCTGTCAGTGCTGAGAAGATAGGTAAATCACTTAAAATTACTGTTCGTCTGGTCCGCGATATTCTACAGGATTTAAGCGATGCCGGCCTGGTTTCGGTTATTCATGAACAAGAAATGAAACTACGCTTATATCAGCCGGCAATAGATATTAATAAGCTGACTGTAAATTATGTGCTGTCACGTCTTGATAGAAAAGGCACACAGCAACAGATTGTATTAAAAAATAAAGATTATTTCAAAGTAGTTGCAATGCTTGAGAAGTTTGAAAAGCTTGCAACGAAATCTAATCATAATATTTTAATCAAAGACCTTTGACAATATCTTTGTGAATAACAAAATCTTTTGGGTGTCTCTTGTTGAATTGCTCAACAAAACCAACAAATTCTGAGAAGGATCTCCATTTATAAAAAAGATAATGTGGCATTGGGACAATTATCTGTTTTGTACTCTTTTCTTTCTTCCAATAGCTTTTTACATTCCCGGATGGGAATATCCGGTCGTATTCACTTGTAACTGCATAATTCCATCTGAAACCCGGTTCTGTTTGTTCCATTATCCTGTTATAGAGCCACCTCAGTTCATCATGAAGAGATTTTATCGTTCTTTGGGGAATACGTTCAGCATTGGCCATGTATGTTTTCTTGTCTCCAAACATCCGGAAATAAAATTTATCCATGTTTGTTTCTGTTATATTTTCCAGTGTTCCTTCAAATATCTTTAACGGGATTCCGAAGTTGTCATCAGCAGGAATGGGAGTACCGTTAACAGCTATTGTCAGATCGGGTATGATACCTGTTTTTGAAGACAGGTATTCCGCTGCCCATACACCAAGCGACCATCCTATTACGGTTATTTTTTTGTAGGTCTTCATCTCCGGCAATACCAGAGCTTCATCAGCGGAATAATTATAAAACAGGATAAAATCAAAGTCATCTGTACATAATGGTGTGAAAACATTCTCATCAGCACCCCATCCTCCAAAAAGAACAATAAGCTGATCATTCTTATCCCTTCTACGTATATAAGTCTTCATTATTGTATTTGAGAATTGAACCCTGTCTACCCGAATATAAAGATAATGGATTTTTTTACTTGCCATCATGCCTGGCAAAGGAAAGCTCGATGTTATAAATAAAAAAAAGAGGAGAAAGGGTTGTTGTGAAAATCAGGAAGCGGGTTTTATTTATGAGATAATTCCCGTGTCTACTGTCTGATAAAAGGATGGAACCATGGCTAGCTGGCGCTGTCCATCAGGTTCCAGATGTGAAAGTCAATGTCTGCAATACAATCCTTTTGATTTTCACGTCAACCCTCGCTCATCTCCTCTTATACCAATAGCATGAGCTTTGTAACAAATTTATGCAATAATATTACATAATCAAAAAAAAGCTTAAAAAAAATGAAATAATTATGTGTAAATTTGATAAGTCTTCATCAGTTTCATGAAATGATTGCCGAACTTGAAAAGATAGATTATAAGAATTCCACAGGTTTTGAAGCTGAATATATAAGCGACACAGGTGGTTTATGGCATTTCCACCCCGAATATGAAATTGTACTTAATATCCTTAGTAATGGAACACGCATAGTGGGCGACAGTGTGGAGTTGTTTGATCATTATGATATGGTTCTTATAGCCGGAAATATTCCTCATTCATGGAATTATTATAAACATGACATTACACTGCCTGAAAAACACGGGATAATAGTACATTTCAAGGAATCTTCACTCGGGAAAGCCCTGCTTTCCCAATATGAAATGGAGTGTGTGAAGGGATTGCTGAATCAGGCAGAAAGGGGAATAGGTTTTTCTACGGAGGACGCAAGAAAAGCTGAAAAATATCTTGTGCAGATGGTTAATAATAAGGGAATTGATAAAATGATCGATTTCTTTAATGTACTTAAGATACTATGCCAGTCAGAAAAAAAAATAATGCTGTGCTCCGAAAACTACAAACAGGCTTACGATGAAAGAGGCAATAAAAGAATGGCTGATGTTTACACCTATATCAGGGAAAATTATTTTAAGCAGATATCCCTTGCTAAGATTTCAAAAATAGCCCGGATGAGCCCTATAACATTCAGCCGTTTTTTTAAAAAGAACAGCGGTGTGGGTTTTGTTGAGTACCTTAACAGAGTGAGAACAAATAAAGCTTGTTATTTTCTCAGGGAGACCGAATATCATATCCGGGATATTGCTGCTGAATGCGGCTTTGTTAGTATTTCCAATTTTAATAAACAATTCCGGAAAACAGAGGGATTGTCACCAAGAGAATACAGGGCCCAGTACAGATAAGTTTGTATACAATTAAATATTCCTAAATATTATAACTATGGCAATGACATTGGTTGAAAAGATACTTGCTGCTCATTCAGAGGCAGATACACTTAAACCCGGCGACATAACGGATGTTGATATTGATATCAGGGTTGCACGTGATTTCGGAGGCGCAAACGTTGTGAAAAATATCAGGGAGCATAACCTGAAAATAGAAAATCCGGAAAAGACACTGTTTACCTTCGATTGTAATCCCACCGGTTCTGATCAGAAATATGCAGCAAATCAACATCTCTGCAGACAGTTTGCCCGTGAAAATGGAATCAGGATCTTTGACATAAATGCCGGAATAGGTACACATATACTGATTGATGAAGGTTTTGTAGGACCTGGTACTACGGCAATATCAACTGATTCGCATGCAAATATACTCGGTGCTGTCGGAGCCTTCGGACAGGGGATGGGCGACATGGACATGGCTGCTGCATGGAGTAAAGGAAAAATATGGTTCAAGGTACCCGCCTCTGTAAAACTAAATCTCAAGGGAAAGATACCGGAAAACATATCTGCCAAAGATATCGTACTTAATCTGCTAAATATTTATGGTGCAAACTCATTATTGGGATATTCTGTGGAATTATATGGCGACACAGTTGACACCCTTAGTCTTGATCAAAGAATTACCATATCTTCTATGGCAACAGAAATGGGTGCTATAATTGCTTTATTCCCGCCATCACAGGAAATTATTGATTATTGTAACTCCCGTTCAGGAACAGAATTCAAACCTGTTTATGCCGATGAGGATGCTTCCTATGAGAAAATATTCGATGTGAATGTTACAGAATTTACACCCATGGTGTCCCGCCCTGGCAAACCTCATGATACAATCCCGGTTGAGTCTGTGGCAGGACAAAAAATTGATTCGGCATTTATAGGCAGCTGTACTAACGGCAGAATGGAGGATATGTTAAAAACCGCCGAAATATTGAGGCTAAGGAGGGTGGCACCCGGGGTAATTCTCAAGATAGTCCCGGCTACAGATGAGATCTGGAAAACCTGCCTCGAAAAAGGTATTATAGAAATTTTCAAGAAAGCCGGAGCTCTTGTTTCAAATGCAGGATGTGCAGGTTGTGCTGCCGGACAGGTTGGCCAAAATGGTCCCGGAGAAGTGACGATTAGTTCAGGAAACAGGAATTTTCCCGGGAAACAGGGAAAAGGAAGTGTTTTCCTGGCTTCACCTGAAGTGGTCGCAGCTTCAGCGGTTGCAGGACATATAACAACTCCTGGTAATATACCGCAAAATCCATCCCTTTTTAGTATAAAAACAACCCCGGAGGTGAAGGATAAACATAAGGGAAAAAGTATAACGACAAGACCTGATGAAATTGAAGGGAGGATATGGCTGATTCAGAAAGATAATATCGATACCGATATGATTTTCCATAACCGTTATCTCTCAATTACCGACATAGAGGAAATGGGACAATATACTTTTGACAACCTCGACGGATTTGAGGACTTTGCAAAAAAGGCTCAGCCGGGAGATATAGTGATTACAGGAAAGAACTTCGGAAGCGGAAGCTCCAGGCAGCAGGCAGTTGATTGCTTCATTTCACTTGGTATTCAGGCTGTTGTTGCAGAATCATTCGGGGCAATATACGAAAGAAACGCAATCAACGCAGCATTCCCGGTAATGTGTTGTAATTCAATCGACAATCTTGCACTGAATAATGGAGATAAAGTCAGGATCAATTTTAAAACCGGTATCATAAAAAATCTTAGAAACGATAAACAGGTTGATGCCATGCCTTTTTCCGATGTCCAGCTTGAAATATACAGGAACGGTGGATTACTGGGATAGAATAATAAAATGATATATACGATGAAGAAATTAACATTTGCAGAAAAGATATTTAATGCACCCGTGGGTGCGATAGTTTTCAGACACCCTGATATAATCCTGACACATGATAATACCTCCAGCATTTATAAGACATTTCAAAATATGGGTGGCGACAAGGTTGCAGATCCAGATCAGATGCTTATTGTACTCGATCACAATGCTCCACCTACAAATGCAAAGCTAGCTGTGCAATATCAGGATATCAGAGATATAGTAGTAAACCAGGGAATCAGTAAATTTTACGATGCAGGCATGGGAATATGTCACCAGATAATGTCGTACCATGCCAGACCAGGAATGATAATAGTAGGTAGTGACAGTCATACATCCACAGCCGGAGCTTTTAATGCTTTTGCTGCCGGAATTGACAGGACAGAGGCAGCAGGCATCTGGAAAAGAGGTGAAACATGGTTCAGGGTGCCGGAATCGATCAAAATAAACCTTAGAGGTAACTTGAGTGATAGGGTTACAGCCAAAGACCTGGCACTGTGGATCGTAGGCATGGTCGGCTCGGATGGTGCAAACTATATGTCGGTAGAATATCATGGAGATGGTATAAAAAACCTCAATATATCAGACCGCATGACCATAGCAAACCTGGCTTCCGAAATGGGAGCTAAAAATGCTGCTTTCCCTCCCGACCAGGTGCTGTTTGATTTTCTCGGAGAAGAAATGAAAGGTGTATGGGCAGATGACGGGGCAGATTACTACAGAGAAATAGATATCAGTTTAAATGATATCTATCCTGTTATTTCAGCACCACATAATGTTGACAACGTAAAATCAGTCTATGAGCTCGCAGGAACACCTGTGCAGGAAGGATTAATAGGCACATGTACAAATGGAAGGATTGAAGACCTTCGTCAGGCTGCGGAAATATTAAAAGGGAATAAGATATTTGAAGGATTTCAGCTTAATGTTATTCCTGCATCCCGTGATATTTATCTCCAGGCAATCGAGGAGGGGATAATTACTGATCTCGTGAAGTCAGGAGCTAATGTATTGACACCATCCTGTGGTCCGTGTCTGGGAACAGGCCAGGGTATACCTGCATCAGGACATTCGGTTATTTCAACAGCCAACCGCAATTTTCTCGGACGTATGGGAAACAAAGAAGCGTCGATATACCTCGCATCACCGGCAACAGTAGCTTTGTCGGCACTAAAAGGTGCAATAACGGATCCCAGGATGAAGCCGGGCTCCGAAAAATATCCGTATAACCCTGAACAGAGCAGAACGATAGAGATCAGTGAAGGTGAAATGCGGCGATCGGGTAATGTGTGGGACTATACCGATGTTGATAACCTGAATACCGACCAGATGTTTGCCGGGAAACATACATATAATGTTTTAAGCACAGATCCTGAGGCAATTATGCCTTTACTTTTCTCGGACTTTGATCCCTCATTCAGTAAAAATGTAAAACAGGGTGACATAATAATGGCAGGCGATAACTTTGGATGCGGAAGTTCAAGGGAACATCCGGGTGTTGGTCTGGCACATGCCGGTATAAAAGCTGTTATTGTAAAATCGGTAAACAGGATCTTTTATAGGTCATCAATAAACCAGGGACTTATTCTGATAGTACATAAGCAAGCAGTCGAATCGTATAAACGTGGGGATGAAGTTGGAATAGATTTTGACCAGGGAGAAATAGTTATCGGTTCTGACAGGTTCCGTTTTGAGCCATTACCGGAAAAGCTAAAACAGATCATTGATAAGAGAGGGCTTGTTAATTACATGAAATCCTTATAAATTTGCGTCCTGTTTTGGTTCCGTAGCTCAGCTGGATAGAGCAATCCCGAATTCTCGGGATGGGTCGCGCGTTCTTTTTTTTATTTTTGGTTCCGTAGCTCAGCTGGATAGAGCAACAGCCTTCTAAGCTGTGGGTCGCGCGTTCGAATCGCGCCGGAATCACATGA
>Ga0272441_10003079_pt1 | contig 32554 bp, 29 predicted proteins | sample SSMProp6N_FD_193582 | JGI IMG/M metagenome (GOLD analysis project Ga0272441, IMG submission 193582) | Marine sediment archaeal communities from Little Sippewissett salt marsh, Falmouth, MA, United States - SSM-Prop-6N | ecosystem: Environmental > Aquatic > Marine > Wetlands > Sediment ... | reverse complement strand
CTTCGACATGGCGCAAGAGCACAGCGCACATGAGTTCGTGGTGTTCGAAGACGACAGGCTCACCTATGGCGCCTTTTACAAAGCCGCGTGCGCCTTGGCGCACATATTGAAAAACGACTACGGCGTTCAAAAAGGCGATCGGGTGGCCATTGCCATGCGCAATTATCCGGAATGGCCGATCGCGTTTTTCGCCGGCGCTATCATCGGCGCCATCATGGTGCCGCTCAATTCGTGGTGGACGGGCGAGGAATTGGAATACGGCTTGGAAGATTCCGGCAGTTCGGTGGTATTCACCGACCAGGAACGCGCCGCCGCCATCGCTCCCTTCGCTGGCCGGTTAGGCATCAAAGCGGTCATCGCCGCGCGCGCGGCCACGCTGCCTGACAGCGATGCCCCTATCCACCACTTCACCGACGTGCTGTGCACCGTCGACGCCTATGCGTCTTTGCCCGATCAAGAGCCGCCGGCGGTTGATCTAGATCCGGAAGATGATGCCACCATCATGTATACCTCCGGCACCACCGGCCGGCCAAAGGGCGCCCTGGGCACACACCGCAATATTTGCGGCAACGTGGTGGGGCTTGGCATCGCCCCGGTGCGCCAATTGCTGCGCTACGGGCAGCCGTTGCCGGACCCGGCCAATATGCCCAAGCGCTGCAGCTTGGTGTCGGTGCCGCTGTTTCACGCCACCGGCCTACACGCCATTTTGTGCGGCACGCTTAACGCCGGCAACAAGTTGGTGATGATGTACAAGTGGGATCCGACCCGCGCCTTGGAGCTTATCGAGCGTGAACGGATCAATTCGTTCGGCGGCGTGCCGGCGATGGTTTGGCAAGTGGTCGAACATCCTGAGTTTTCCACCTTCGACACGTCGAGCATCGAAGCGGTGGCCTATGGCGGCGCACCGGCCGCACCGGAGCTTGTCGAAAAGATCAAGACGCTGTTTCCGTCGTCGGCCGCCGCCAACGGCTACGGCTTGACGGAAACCTCCGCTGCGTCGAGCCAGAACGCCGGGTTTGAATATTTGGCCAAGCCGGAAAGCTGCGGGCCCGCCATCCCCGTATGCGACGTTAAAGTGGTGGACGAACACGGCAACACCCTGCCCACGGGCGCGGTCGGCGAGTTGTGGATTTACGGGCCCAACGTCGTCAAAGGCTATTGGAACAAGCCCGAAGCGACGGCGGAAACCTTCACCGATGGCTGGCTGCATTCCGGTGACCTGGCCCGCATCGACGAGGAAGGCTTCATCTACATTCTCGACCGCGCCAAAGACATGCTCATTCGCGGCGGCGAAAACGTCTATTGCGTGGAAGTGGAAGACGCGCTTTACAGCCACGCCGACGTGATGGACGCCGCGGTAATCGGCATGCCGCACAAAGTGCTGGGCGAAGAAGTGGGCGCCGTGGTGCAGGTGACGCCCGGCTCGAGCGTCACCGAAGGCGATTTGCAAACCTATGTGCGCCAGCACCTTGCCGCGTTTAAGGTGCCGGTGAAAATAGAGTTGCGTAGCGAACCCTTGCCGCGCAACGCCAACGGCAAAATTCTCAAGCGCCAATTGCGTGAAGAATGGGGCCTCGTCTAGCGCGCCGCGGCTCTACGCCCTGTTACACAACAGCGCTGCAGAAACTCTGCAGCGCTGTTTTTTCTCCACCGCACGACGACCAATGCATGGGCGCGTGGCGAATCACATTGCACAAAACCGCGCGATGAAACCCGCATAGCAGCACGGCTTCAGTGCGTTCGCGTCACTGCTGATGCATCCGGGCAACACCTCTCAGCGGCGGTAATACCAGTGGCGTCGGCGCGTTTGGCGTTGCCCGCAAAAGCAGAAGCCGGGCGCACTTTTCAATGCGCCGGATACCGCATATATTGCAGATACGCCTTTAGGTAAAAGGCGTTTGTTAGTATTCTGTATACAGTGTTTTTAGGCGGCACAGGCGCGCGCGCGGGCATTTCACCCGTCACGCCTTACGCCACCAACGCCAATCCAAGCCTTGCACCCGCACAATACCGGCCGCCAAACAGCCCTGCGCGTGTCTGTTTGGCCTTGCGGACAGCGCCTTTCGAATAGCACTCTGTTAACCGTAGGAACGTAGGTGTTGTATCGCGTTACGTATATGCTGACGTGCGCTGTTCGTTTCGACAGTACCGGCCCCGGCCGGACACGCCGGCACGACGTCACCCATTCAGACTGTGGAAGCGGGTGAGCCAAGACAGATTGGGAGAGGACGAAATGGCTGTTGCAAAGAAGAAGGCCGCGGCGAAGAAGAAGACCGCCGCCAAGAAAAAGGCTGTAGCGAAGAAGAAGGTTGCCGCGAAAAAGGCCACCGTTAAGCGCAAAGTGGCCACTAAGAAGGCGGCCGTGAAACGCAAAGTGGCTGCCAAGAAAAAAACCGTGACCAAGAAGGTCGCTGCCGCAAAGCGCAAGGCCGCCACCAAGAAGGCCGCCGTCAAGCGCAAAGTGGCCGCTAAGAAAAAGACCGTAGGCAGAAAGGTTGCCGCCAAAAAGAAGGCCGCACCGAAGCGCAAAACCACCGCCAAGAAAAAAACCGCGGCGAAGAGAAAGACCGCCGCCAAGAAAACCACGGCGAAAAAGCGCCCCGCCGCAAAACGTCGCGCCTGAAAGGACCTCTTGGCGCCGCCAAGCGCCAAGTCCAGATAGGCTGACGAAGCACTGGACAAGCCGGCGTTGTCCTTTGGGACGGCGCCGGTTCTGCCTTTTCGGTGCAAGGCAGCTACAGCGCACTCGTCCACCGGCGCGTGCGCCCCACAAGACGCAAAGGACCTCAAAGCGATGGACATGATGCAGGACATTGCCCGCGAGCCGGCGGTGCTGCAGGCCTGGGTCTATTGGTTGATGATCATCAACACCGCATCAATCCTGTTCATCGTGCAGCGGGTTGAAGCGCGCTGGGTGCTGGCCGCCTGGGTGGCCAACATGTTTTTGATGGGGTTTCTGTACGATACCTATGGCTATACGCGCATTCTGGGCCTGTCGCACATCATCTTGTGGACGCCGCTGCTGGTCTATCTGTGGCGGCGGCGCGGCCAAATCGACCGGGCAAGCTGGAGCGGCCGTTATCTTGCGGCGCTGTTTATCAGCAATTTCATATCGCTGCTGTTCGACTATGCGGACCTGATCCGCTATATCACCGGCGACGTGGCCGCTTAAGCCCCCCCCTTCCGTTACACCCCGCAATGGCTTAGGTATGGGAGCGTTCACGCGGCGTGCACGCCCTCAGTGCACGCCGGTGGTGATTTTTGTGGGGGATATCCCGCCATTTTTACGCTGGGCGCGCATCGCTGCGCCCGCGGGGAGCAAGGCTACATGAGCCAGGCGCTATCGCGCACTGACACGCCGGCGTTCGAGCCGCGCAAACCCGTTGACGCGCGCGCCCGCGCCGGCGTTGACCGCCCCTTGCGCATGCTCATGCCCAGCTACCGCTCCAACCCGACGACCGGCGGCCAAGGTGTCTATATGCGCCTGATAACCAAGGCGCTGGCCGATCGCGGGCACGAGATCGACGTGATTTCCGGCCAGCCTTATCCGGTGCTCGACCCGCGGGTGCGGTTGGTGAAGCTGCCGTCGCTTGATCTATACGCCGACCCCCACCCCATCAAGGCCATTGCATCGCCAAAAATCCGTACCCGGTTGGACGTGAAGGAATGGTGGCTGCACAATTCCGGCGGCTTTCCCGAGCCTTATACGTTCGGCGAACGCATGGCTGCCTGGGCCAAAACGCGCACCCATGACTACGACATCGTGCACGACAACCAGACCTTATGCTGGGGTCTACTGAAAATGCGTGATATGGGCATGCCGGTTTTGGGCACCATCCACCACCCGATCACCCGCGACCGCCGGATCGACATCAAACACGCGTCAAACCCGTGGTACGCGTTGTTGAAATGGCGCTGGTATTCGTTCCTCACCATGCAAATCAAGGTGGCGCGGGCGCTGGAATCGCTGATTGTGGTGTCAAAATCCACCCAGCGCGACGTGGCGCAGGATTTCGGCCTCGACCCGCACAGGCTGAAGCTGTGTTACCACGGCATCGATACCGACCAATGGCGGCCGATGCCGGACATCGCGCGCAAGCCCAACCAGCTCATTGCCTGCGCCAGCGCCGACGTGCCGCTCAAAGGCCTGATCTATCTAATCCGCGCTTATGACCGGCTGCTCAAAAAATACCCCGACCTCGAACTGGTGGTGATCGGCACCTTGCGCAAAGGCAATACGTCTAAAGAGCTTAAGCGCCGCGGCATCGCCGACCGGGTAAAATTCGTCTCCGGCGGCCTTACCGACGAAGACATCACCCGCATGTACGCGCAAGCAACCATCGCCATTTCACCATCCGTATACGAAGGGTTCGGGTTTCCGTGCGGCGAGGCCATGGCGTGCGGCGCACCGGTCATCGCCACCGATGGCGGCTCGCTGCCGGAGGTGGCGGGTGACGCGGCCATGGTGGTGCCCAATTCCAACCCGGATGCGCTGGCGGCAGCGATCTCAACCCTGTTGGATGACGCAGATTTGCGCGCCCGCGTCGGCGCTGCCGGCCGCGACCGCATCTTGAAGCATTTCCAATGGAGCCGCACCGCCGCCAATCTTGAAGCCATCTATTTGGAGACGGTCAACGGTGCGCACGGTCGACTTCAATAGGCTCAACCTGCAAGAGGGCGACCGGGTGTTGGACCTTGGTTGCGGCGAAGGGCGGCACATGCACGCGGTCTATTTCGCCAAAGACACGGTCCACGCGGTGGGGGTTGATTTGCTGCTCGACGACGTCAAGAAAGCGCGCCAGAGCTTCGTGGATTTCCCCGACCTCGACCCGGCAAGCCCGCGCAGCTTTGGCTTTTCCGTCGCCACCGCCCTCACCCTGCCGTTTGCTGACGACACCTTCGACAAGGTCATCTGTTCGGAAGTGTTGGAGCACATCCCCGACTATGTGGGTGCGGTCAAAGAGATCACCCGCGTGCTCAAGCCGGGCGGCACGCTGGGGGTATCGGTGCCGCGGTATTGGCCGGAACGCATTTGCTGGGCGCTGTCGGAAGACTACCACAATACCCCCGGCGGCCATGTGCGCATCTTCCGCGAGAGCCAATTGCGCGGCGCGGTTGAGGCGCAAGGCCTAACCTTCCGCACCCGCCATTGGGCGCACGGGCTGCATTCGCCTTATTGGTGGATCCGCTGCGCGGTGGGCGTGCGCGACGACGACAATATCTGCGTGCGCACCTATCACCGGTTTTTAGCCTGGGACATCGTCAAGCGCCCGCTGCTAACGCGGCTGCTGGAAAAGATGGCCGACCCGCTGATGGGCAAGAGCGTAGTTATGTATTTTCACAAACAGGCATGAAGAGGAATAAAGGGGCATGAAGAGGCATCGAGTGTGAGTAGCTTGCACCTAACCAAAGGGTCGCGCATTCCCGACGGCCTGTTCGACGGTGCGGTTGTGCGCATCCTTGAGCTGCAGCGCGCCGACGGGTCGATCCCGTGGTATGACGGCGGCGTGTTCGACCCGTGGAACCACATCGAAGCGGCCATGGGGCTGGACGTTTTGGGCTACCGCGATGCGGCGGTGCGCGCCTATCAGCACCTTGCCGACAGCCAGCTGGATGACGGTTCGTGGTGGATGCAGATGGGGTCTGCCGTGCCGCTGGACGAAGAGGAGCAAAAATTTACCGGCGGCGACGCGGACGCCGGCGCTTATGAGCGCGACACCAATTGCGCCGCCTATATCGCCACCGGCGTCTGGCACCATTATTTGCTAACGCGCGACACGGCGTTTTTGCGCGCATTCTGGCCCACGGTCGAGGCAGCGTTTGCGTTCGTCGTCGGCCACCAGACCGAACACGGCGACATCCGCTGGGCGGCGGCGGACACGGACACGCCGGACGATGCCCTCATCGTTGCAAGCTGCTCCATTCACAAAAGCCTCGAGCATGCCAGCCTCATTGCCGCCGAACTGGGCAAACCGGCGCACGCCGCGCGCTGGATTGCAGCGCGTGCCGCCCTTGGCGATGCGCTGCGCACCAAACCCCACCGCTTTGACCGCACCTGGGCGCCGAAGGACCATTTTTCGATGGAATGGTATTATCCGGTTCTCGGGGGCGTGCTGACCGGTGACGCGGCGCGCGCCAAAATGGCCTCGCGCTGGGATGAGTTCGTGGAAGACGGCCGCGGTTGCCGCTGCGTGGTGCACGAGCCGTGGGTGACGGTGGCGGAATCAGCCGAACTGGCGCTGGCGCTGCTGGCCGCCGGCGACCGCACGCGGGCGGAAAACATGCTGGCCTGGCAGCATCAGCACCGCGACGATGACGGCGCTTACTGGATGGGCATCCAAATCGTGGTGGACCGGCCGTGGCCGGCCGAAAAGCCCGCCTGGACCGCCGGTGCCGTGATTCTGGCCACCGACGCCATTACCCAGACGACCCCCGCCGCCAATATTCTAATTGAGCACCGCCTGCCCGATATGTCAGCCCTCGAGACGGCGTAGCAGGGCCAGCGTCTCAACCACCTCGATGCCCCGAAAAAGGCCGGATGCGAGCGCCAGCTCGTAGATTTCATAAGGCGGCCGGCCGCCGGTTTCCGGGTCCGGATGGACATCGTGGATCGCCAAAATGCCGCCTGGCACAAGCTTCGGGGCAAAGCCGCGGTAATCGGCAAGCGCTGCCTCCAGCGTATGGCCGCCATCGATAAAGACCATCCCCAAGGGCTGCATCCACACGCGGGCAAACAAGCGGGCGGAGGCGGCGACGGGAATCACCACGTCTTCCAGCCCGGCTGTGCGTATCGTCCGGCGAAAATGCGGCAACGTATCGATACCGCCGTGGCCATCGGCCAAATCGGGGTCGTGAAACATTTGGCCCGGCTGGTTTTCTTCCGAGCCGCGATGGTGGTCGACCGCCAAAACGTGGCCGCCGCCGTCGCGCGCGCCCAGGCCCAAATAGACCGTCGACTTACCGCAATAGCTGCCGATTTCAAGGATCGGCCCAAGGGCCGCCGCCGCGCGCGCAGCATCGCGCAGCGCGGCGCCTTCGTCCGGCGCCAAAAAGCCCTTCACCGCGTCGATATCGAGCGGCAGGCCAGGGTGCACTGTCTCAACCATTCAGAAACTTCGTACCCTCATTATACGCGTTCAAATTGTATACACGCTCAAAGCGTAGCCCTTCCCGGAGCACGGCCATGCCGGACGACACACGCCAGGCGGACATCGATATGCACGCGGTGCGCGCGCAGCTTGAAGCGATGAACGATAGCATCGCGGCGACGCGCGCGGAAATCGCCGCCCTGGATACGACTGCCACGGCCGCTACGGCCGAAGCGCAGGTGGATACCGCCACCGGCGAACTCGACGCCATCGTCGAAGCGACCGAGCAAGCAACCTCCACCATTCTCGACGCCGCCGAACGCATGACCGACGTCGCCGGCCGCGTCGCGGCGCTGGACGCCGGCAGCGCCGACGCCTTAGCCGCGAGTGAAACCATCAGCACATTGACCGCTGACATCTTCACCGCCTGTTCGTTTCAAGACATTACCGGCCAGCGCATCAGCAAGGTTGTCGATGTGCTCAAAGACCTCGAACAGCGCCTCGCCGTGTTGCTGAACCACGAGATAGACCCGGCCCGCGCGGCCAAGCGCCCAAGCGACCCCGACGCGCATTTGCTCAACGGCCCCGCGGCCGAAGGCACCGGCATCGATCAAGACGCGGTCGACGCAATGTTCTCCTAGCGTACCGGAGCTGGGGGCACCCAAGCAACAGTGTGCGGTTAACCCTTGGCGTCGTAGGCCAGGTTAGGCTGCAGCCAGCGTTCGATTTCGTACACCTGCATGCCCTTGCGCTTAGCGTAATCCTCCACCTGATCTTTGTGGATGCGGCCGACGCCAAAATAAGCGGCTTGCGGATGGCCGAAATAATATCCTGAAACGGCAGCCGCCGGGAACATGGCAAAGCTATCTGTTAGCTGCAGCCCGGTGTTTTTCTCCGCTTCGAGAATATCAAACAGCGTGCGTTTTTCGGTGTGGTCGGGGCAGGCCGGATACCCCGGCGCCGGGCGGATGCCACGATAGGCCTCTTGCACCAGCTCTTCGTTGGTGAAGTCTTCATCCGCATCGTAGCCCCAGAACTCTTTGCGCACGCGCTCGTGCAGCCGTTCGGCGAAGGCCTCCGCCAGCCGGTCACCCAACGCCTTGACCATGATCGAAGAATAATCGTCGTGGTCGGCTTCAAACGCCTGCGCCCGCTCCTCCACTTCCGCACCGGTGGTAACGGCAAAGCCGCCGACATAATCCGCAAGCCCCGTCTCCTTCGGGGCGATAAAATCGGCCAGCGCCAGGTTGGGGCGCGTTGAGCCTTTGCGCTCCATCTGCTGGCGCAGGGTGTGGATCACCGCTTTCGGCGTGGTGCGCTTTTCATCCGTATAAAGTTCAATATCGTCGCCGACGGCGTTGGCCGGCCAAAACCCGATGACGCCGCGCGGCGTGAACCATTTCTCCCCAACGATCTGCTGCAGCATGGCCTGCGCGTCCGCAAACAGGCTGGTGGCCGTCTCGCCGACGACGTCATCTTCTAGAATTTGCGGATAGGCGCCGGCCAAATCCCAGGTGCGGAAGAACGGCGTCCAGTCTATGCGGCTGACAAGCTCCCCGAGATCGTAATCCTCAAAGCGGGTAATCCCCAGCGCCGCAGGCGGCGGCGGCGCATAGTCGTGCCAATCGATGGGCGCCTTATTGGCGCGGGCTTTGGCGAGCGGTAGCTTTGACGCCTCAGCGCGGCCGGCGGCGTGCTTTTCGCGCATCCGCGTGTACTCGTCGGCGATCTCTCGCACATAGGCATCGCGGGCCGTATCCGACAACAGATTGGACGCCACCCCCACCGCGCGGCTGGCATCGGTGACATAGATCACCGCGTTATCATAGTTCGGCGCGATCTTAACCGCCGTATGCACCTTAGACGTGGTGGCACCGCCGATGAGCAACGGCACGGTAAAGCCCTGGCGCTGCATTTCCGCGGCCACGTAGGTCATCTCGTCGAGCGACGGCGTGATCAAGCCCGACAGGCCGATGATATCGGCGTGTTCTTTTTGGGCTTCTTCCAAAATCTTTTCAGCCGGGACCATCACCCCCAGATCGACAACATCGTAATTGTTGCACTGGAGCACGACGCCGACGATATTTTTGCCAATGTCGTGCACGTCGCCTTTGACGGTGGCCAGCACGATCTTGCCTTTGGCTTTGCTTGCCTCGGTGCCGGTCTTTTCCGCTTCGATATAGGGGATGAGATGCGCTACGGCCTTTTTCATCACCCGCGCCGACTTGACCACTTGCGGCAAAAACATCTTGCCGGCGCCAAACAAGTCACCGACCACGTTCATGCCGTCCATCAGCGGTCCTTCGATGACGTCGAGCGGGCGCGTGGCCTCCAGCCGCGCGGATTCGGTGTCTTCGGTCACGTATTCGGCAATGCCATTAACCAGCGCGTGCGACAGCCGCGCGGCAACCGGCGCCTCGCGCCAAGACAGGTCCTTGACCTTGGCCGCCGTACCACCGCCTTTGTACGTGTCGGCGATTTCCAGCAAGCGGTCGGTTGCATCGGCGCGGCGGTTGAGGATCACGTCTTCAACATGCGTGCGCAGGTCTTTGGGGATCTCGTCATAGACGATGAGTGACGCCGGGTTGACGATGCCCATATCCATGCCGGCGGGGATCGCGTGATAGAGGAACACCGCGTGCATGGCCTCGCGCACCGCATTGTTGCCGCGAAACGAAAACGAGACGTTGGACAGCCCGCCGGAGACATGGGCATAGGGCAATTCGGCGCGAATGCGCTTGGTCGCCTCGAAAAACTCCACCGCGTAATTGTTGTGCTCTTCGATGCCGGTGGCCACGGCGAAGATATTGGGGTCGAAAATGATGTCTTCCGGCGGGAAGCCCACCGTATTGACCAAAACCTCGTAGGAGCGCTTGCATATTTCGAATTTGCGGTCGGCGACGTCGGCCTGGCCGTTTTCGTCAAACGCCATCACCACCGCGGCGGCACCGTAGCGGCGGATTTTCCGGGCTTGCTCGATGAACGGCTCGGGGCCTTCCTTGAGCGAAATGGAATTGACGATGGCCTTGCCCTGCACGCATTGCAGGCCGCTTTCGATCACCTCCCATTTGGAGGAATCGATCATCACCGGCACCCGCGCGATATCCGGTTCGGCGGCAACCAGGTTCAAGAACCGCACCATGGCGGCGCGCGAATCCAGCATCGCTTCATCCATGTTGATGTCGATGACCTGCGCCCCGCCCTCAACCTGGTCGCGCGCCACGTCGAGGGCAGCGTCGAAGTTGCCGTCAACGATTAGCCTTTTGAACTTGGCTGAACCGGTGACGTTCGTCCGTTCACCGATATTTATGAACGAGCCGCCGATCTGCGGTGCTGCGTCTGTCATTCAGCCGCCTGGACGGCAATCGCCGGCGCCGTAAAAGGGTCTAAGCCCGACAGGCGAATGCGCGTTTCGATCTGGGGAATGCGCCGCGGCGGTGTGTCTTGAACCGCTTCGGCGATGGCGGCAATGTGCGCCGGTGTGGTGCCGCAACAGCCACCGACGATATTGAACAGCCCGTCTTGCGCCCAGGCGCCCAGCGCCTGCGCCATTTGCGCGGGGGTTTCATCGTATTCGCCAAACTCGTTTGGCAGGCCGGCATTGGGATAGACGCTGACCGGCACATCGGCAACGCGCGCAAGGTCTGCCACATAGGGCCGCATCAAATCGGCGCCCAGGGCACAATTAAGGCCAACGGATAACGGCTGCGCATGGCGCACCGAATACCAAAACGCTTCCGATGTTTGCCCGGACAGCGTGCGGCCGGACCGGTCGGTGATGGTGCCGGAAATCATCACCGGCAGTTTGAACCCCACATCCTCAAACGCCTCGTCAATGGCAAACAGCGCCGCCTTGGCGTTGAGCGTATCGAAGATGGTTTCCACCAACAGCACATCCGCACCGCCTTCGATCAGGCCCTTGGCGGCCTCTTTATAGGCCACCCGCAAATCGTCGAAGGACACGTTGCGGGCGCCGGGGTCGTTGACGTCCGGCGACAGCGACGCGGTGCGGTTCGTCGGCCCCAGAGCGCCGGCGACAAAGCGCGGCCGTTCAGGCGTTTCAGCGGCATCGCACGCCTCGCGCGCCAACCGCGCGGCGGCAACGTTCATCTCATAGGCCAATGCCTCCATACCGTAATCCGCTTGCGCGATGGTGGTGGAGGAAAACGTGTTGGTCTCGGCAAAGTCGGCGCCGGCCTCCAAATAGGCGGTGTGAATGTCGCGGATGGCGTCGGGCTGGGTCAGCACCAGCAAATCATTATTGCCTTGCAAGGGCTGCTGCCAATCCTTGAAGCGGGCTGCGCGATACTCCGCTTCGCCAAAGCCGTGCTGCTGGATCATCGTGCCCATGGCGCCATCGAGCACCAGAATGCGCTGCGTGAGCGCGGCGTACAGGGCCTGCAGGCGGTCTTCACGGGTCATGGCGCGTGATCCTTCGGGACATCTTCACGGCTGGAAATGCTGGGCTGGGCTGTATAACCCGAAAACATATAAAGCTTTCTTTATATCAATTCAAGCGGTGCGCCTCTATAAGGCAGCATACCCCCGCCCCCTAGGCCAGGCGCGGAGTGAGACCTCCGCTACGTAAAGCGCCCTGAGCGTGCATATGCGCTGGAAAATTTCAGCACCGGTGCCATGCTAGCGGTTGAAGGCAGGCACTTGAGCCGCCATCATGCGCATACCCGCCCGGCCAACTGAGGAGACGCATCGCATGATCGAGCCCAACATCCCTAATGACATAGCGATCGATATTGTCGACCCGGCCGCCTATGCGGACGGCGAGCGGGTGGACCGTGCGTTTGCGCGTCTGCGCGCCGAGCAACCGCTCGGGGTGGCGCAGCCGGAGGGCTTTGAACCGTTCTGGGTGGTGACGAAGCACAAAGACATCTTGTCGGTTGAACGCAACAATGACGTTTTCCACAACGGCGACAAGGCAACGACGCTGGTCGACATCGATACCGACGCCGCGGTGCGCGAAATGATGGGCGGCTCGCCGCACTTGGTCCGGTCGCTGGTGCAGATGGACAATCCGGACCACAAGAACTACCGCCGCATCACTGCCGATAATTTCATGCCGCAAGAGCTCAAGCAGCTTGAAGTGCAGGTGCGCAAAATCGCCAAGAGCTTCGTCGATCATATGGCGGAGGTCGGCCGCAACAATGACGGTGTGTGCGATTTTGCCAAGGACGTGGCGTTTCTCTATCCCTTGCACGTGATCATGGAGCTATTGGGTGTTCCGTCATCGGACGAACCGAAAATGCTCAAATTGACGCAAGAGTTGTTCGGGTCGGCCGACCCCGACCTCAACCGCACCGGCAAAGAGCGCGCAGACATGAAAGAAGCGCTCGAAGCTATCTCCGGCACGGTGGCTGAATTCATCGAGTATTTTACCGCCGTCACCGAAGACCGCCGCCGAACCCCGCGCGCTGACATCGCCAGCGTCATTGCCAACGGCAAGATCAACGGTGAGCCCTTAGGCGTGCTCGAAGCTATGAGCTATTACATCATCGTCGCCACCGCCGGCCACGACACCACCTCGTCCACCACCGCCGGCGCCATGTGGGCGTTGGCTGAACGGCCGGACGCACTCGACACGGTCAAGCACGACCCCAAGCTCATCCCGCTGATGGTCGAAGAATCGATCCGCTGGGTGACGCCGGTCAAGCATTTCATGCGCTCCGCCACGCAAGACACAGAGCTCGCCGGCCAGGAGATCAAAAAGGATGACTGGCTGATGCTGTGCTATCCCTCCGGCAACCGCGACGCCGATATGTTCGATGATCCGTTCACGTTCAAAGTAGACCGGCAGCCCAACCGCCACGTGGCGTTTGGCCATGGCGCCCATATTTGCCTCGGCCAGCACCTGGCCCGGATGGAAATGCGCGCCCTGTGGGAAGAATTGTTGCCGCGCTTGGATAGCGTGGAACTGGCCGGCACGCCGACGCGCATGCGCGCCAATTTCGTCTGCGGGCCGAAATCGGTGCCGATCCGCTTCAAAATGAATTGACCCGGCCAGCCATGCAGATGCACCGATTAGTCCTGCACCTGGCCACATGGTGTATAGCGCTGGTGCTCATCGCCCAACCGGCGGCGGCGCAGCCGCTGGAGGGCGCAAACGCCTGCGCACCACCCAATTATAAGATCCATGTCCGGCCCGACCCGCCCGGGTCACCCACAGAGGTGCAAATAGGTGTACTGATTGTCGATCTGGTGGAAATCAACGACGTCGACCGCACAATCTCCATTGATTTGGCATTGCGCATGCGGTGGACGGACCCAAGGCTTGCCGCATGGAACGGCTGCAAACTATCCGTAGACGACATTTGGTTCCCCGAATTGGTATTGGATAGCTCCGGCAAGGTATTTGAACGGTGGCCGCTGCGGGTCCGCATCGGCGAAGGCGGCCAAGTCATCTATCTGCAGCGGGTGTCGGGCACCTTGTCCAGCTACCACAAGCTGACCGACTTTCCGTTCGACAGCCAAAAGATTTCGATGTCGATTTTTCCGCTGGAATGGAGCCGCCAAGAGGTGGTGTTTCGCCCCGATGAAACCTTCAGCGGCATAGCCTCCCCTATCAACATCTCGGACTGGCAGATCCACGGCGTCGATGCGTGGGTGGCCGATGAGCAATTCGACATTTTCGAGCAAGTTCGGTCGGTATACATCCTCGATATTTTGGCACAGCGGCACCAGGGCTATTACATCTTGAAGACCATGCTGCCCATCGCGCTGATCGTGGTGATGTCGTGGTCGGTGTTTTGGATCGACCCGGAGCAATTCGGCACGCAAATCGGGCTCTCCGCCACATCGGTTTTAACCATGATCGCGTTTATCTTTGCCACCACAAACATGCTGCCGCGGCTTGGCTATTTCACCGTGCTGGACCGCTATATCGCCACCGCCACGGTGTTTGTGTTTGTCGCCTTGCTGCAATCATTGGCTACGGGCTTTCTGGTATCCAGGGGACGGGCAGCGCTTGCGCGGCGCGTCGATGCGGTCAGCCGGGTCGCGTTTCCGGCAGCCTTCGCTCTGCTGTGCGCGCAGCTTTACGCCAGTGTCGCTTCTGGTGTCGCCTAAGGGCCCGGGTTGCCTAGGGGTAAGAACGTAAGCGGCATCCGCTCAACCCATCGCGCACGGATAGGCCTGATGGGTATAGACCGGCGCCCTTAGTCCGGCGCCACCCGGATCAGCCTGGCGTTGGGTTTGCCGCGTGCATGGCCGGCGCCCGGCAGATTTTGTCGCTGTACACGAAAAGCGCCCTCACCTTATCCCAGAAATCACCGCCGAGCACGAACAAGCTGGCCAAAAGCAGTATATCTCCGCCTACGGCGTATATCAGAAATTCACCTTGCAGAGGCGCAATCCACAGCGCTGCATAAGGCTTTATCCAGGCAAACAGCAGCGGTACCGCAAACATCACAAGCCCGATCGTGTAGCGCGTGCGCCCCACCTCTTGCGGTGGGCCGTAACGTTTCAATAGCCGGGCAATGCGGCTGCGGACGTACACGTAGCCCGGCTTGCCCATGATGGCGACGGCTGCAAGCCCCAACAGTTCGGCCACTACCAGCGCCGCGCCGGAGATCGACGCGGTGACAGCGGCCGAAAGACCCAGGTTCGCCACCAGCGGTATGCCCGCCACCGGCAACAGGATACTGAACGCGAACACCGCACCACCCAGTTTGAGGCGCCACGCCTCCGCTTGTCCTATAGGGTCGCGCGCTTGCGAGGTCATGGTGGATATCTCCCTACCGATTGCGGGCTATCTGGATATGGCACCATACACCGCCGCCGCAGCGAACGCAGGGGAAGCTCGCCCGCACGCGACCTCCCCGCACGGTCTCGTCAAGCCGGCAAAAAATATCGGCCTGAACCCGCACTCAAGGGGTTCAGGCCGATACCACCGCACGGGGGAACGCGTCTGTTAGCCTTTAAGGGCCGGATAGGCGCGTGTGTAGATCCAATCGGTATCGCGCGCGGGGATGTGACATCCCTTGCACTCCAACGCGTAGTCCTTGGTGACCAGCGCCTTCGGGTCATCGGCGCCGAAATAGGCCCAGCCCCAACCATCGCCCCACAGGCCGTTGTCGGGGAACCGCCCTTCGGTATCCTTGACCATCACAAACCAGCCTTGCAGGTCGGCCGCGTAGGAGACGTTACCGGTTGTCAGATCTTCGGTCGTAGCCGACCGCAGCTCTTTGACCAGCACCGCCCCATCGGGAAACGCACCCGTCTCCCGATAGGCTTCAGCGACACCGGGTTGAGCGTACACGGTATGCGTACCCTCCGCCCCGTCTTCGCCATTGACCGTCCAGGCCCCTAGCATTGTCCACTTCGCACGGAAGTCTTCTTCGGGCAGCTTGATGACCCCGGCTTCATCGACAACGAAGTCAAAGCCGGACCGAATGTCACCATGATTCATCGCCGAGGCCGATACACCGATAACGGCCAAACCCACCACCGACACAGCAAACAATGCCGTCGACTTAATGTGTTTCATTATTTTTACGTCCTACCGAGGTCTTCACATCCTATGAGTTGGGTTATTGGCCGCCTTTAGCAGCACGCAACACCGGATAGAACTGGGTAAAGACGAAATCGTCCGCGGCGCTGGCTTCATGGCAGGCATTGCAGGCTTCCGCCGGAAACGCCTTGGCGGTTTCCGCGTAGGGCTCCGGCTGGTGACCGAAGGAGAAATACGCCCAGCCACCGGGCTGATCGGCGTAGCGCGTATTGTCCTTGATCGATAGTTCGAGGCCTTGGAACTCACCCTGGAAATACCCGACGCCCGACACTTCCGCGCACGAGCCATTATCGTTGCAGTCGTCGCCAGCGCGTACCAAAGTCAGCTCTTTGGCGATCTGCGTGCCTTCAGGCCATTCGCCCGTTGCCGAATAGGCGGCAAACGCGCTGGGTTCCACGTAGACGTTGTGAAATTCAGGGAACGGTGCCTCACCCCCGTTGAGGGCGTTCGGCGTCAACGGTGTGCCGACAAAGACCCACTGGCGCCAGCCCACAGGCCGCATGACTTCACCATCCGCTGTGAACTTGGCTTGCACGATTTCTTCCGATTTGGCGGTCATGCCACCAAAGGTCAGTGCGCCAAAAGCAAGAGCCGAGACGGCGACAGCGGTGCCGAGAGCTCGAAAACCGATAGACATGGTAGGAGTCCTTTCACTGATTCAACCCACTCCACGGAAAGCATACATGTCCTGAGAGATTTTGTGGTTATAAGATTACCAAGTTTTAGTTATAACGACGCCGCAACAGCCCACGCACCCCCAAGAAGGCTAGGCCTATGGACCTCGATCTCAAACGCATCCGCTATTTTCTGAAGGTGAGCGAGACGTTGAATTTTTCCAGCGCCGCCAGGCACTTCCGCGTCTCGCAGCCGGCCCTCACCAAGGCCATTCAGCGGCTGGAAAACGATATCGGCGGCGCGCTCATCCGCCGCGAAGGGCGCAACACCCATCTAACTCCCTTGGGCAGCGCCATGCTCGACCGCTTCAGAAGCTACGATGCCAGCGCCAGCGCCGTGGAACAGACGGCGCGAAATCTTGTGCACGGCGAGATGCCGCGCCTGCGCCTTGGCATCATGTGCACGATCGGCCCGACGCCGCTGGCCGGGTTTATGGCCTCGTATCAGGCCTCCGCGCCCAATCTCGAAATCGTGCTGCACGATACGACGCTCATGGAGCTGTCCGACATTCTCATGAGCGGCATGGTGGACATCGCCTTTGTCGGTGCGGCGCGCATCAATGCCGGCCGCTTCCGCTACCAGGATCTGTACCGCGAGCCGATGGTCGCGGTGTGCGCACCGCAGCACCGGTTTGCCCACTACCAATCCATCAGCATCGAGGAGGTGCTGCGCGAACGCTTCGTCGACCGCCTGGACTGTGAGTTTCGCGACACGTTTTTGCTAGAGGCGCACAACCGGGATTTCGAGCCCATGTATGTGGCGCGCAGCGACAAGGAAGACTGGGCGCAGGGGCTGGTACGCGCAGGGGTTGGGGTGACAATCGCCCCGGCCTATTCGATTGCGCCGGATCTGGTCAAAATTCCGCTCAGCGATATGCAGGTCGAGCGCACCGTCTCCATCGCCGTGCCCATCGGCCGCGAAGACACCGAGGTCATCCGCGCCTTCCTACGGGCAGCACGGGCACATCCATGGACGACACCACCCGAGCAATCGCGCTAGGCGCCGGGCAGCAGCGGCATCAAGGCCCATCGTTCTTGCTTGCTTGCTCCCTATCCAGCGCACGAGGCGGCGTTTGCGCTTGCACCCAGGGGAGGCCTGTGCCCCTAATATCTTTGCGGATAATGAGAGAGACAGAGAAACGCACTAATAGGGAAACGCACCACTAGGGAAACGCACTTAATGAAGCTTGCCGGTATTCTGTGCTTGACCGTGCTTCTTGCCATGCAGGGCCCGCTTGCGCCGCAGGCGCGGGCGCAAATCATCCACGATGCGGAATACTACGTGCTGGAACGCCAGCACGCAGACGCCTGGGCGGCGGATGATGCCGCCGTTGACGCGCGGCTGGCGGAGCTGCGCGCGGCCAATGGCGGCCAATGGCGGCCAGCCGCCGAACATTCTCTATATCCTCATCGACGATATCGGCTTCGGTGAGATCGGCGAGCCCTATCTCAACTACGTCCGCGGCTATGAAACGCCCAACATCAACGCCTTTGCCGACGAAGGCCTGCGCTTCATGCGCATGTATACCGAACCCTCGTGCACGCCCACCCGCGTTGCCTATATGACCGGCCGCCAGCCCTACCGCAACGGCATGGCCAAGACCTCCGTTGCTATGGACGGCTTCGGTCTCGACGCCGGCGAGGTAACCTTGGCGGAAGTGCTAAAGGCGGCCGGCTACACCACCAGCCATGTGGGCAAATGGCATATCGGCGTCATCGAATAGACGCGTATCCGGCCCCTCTTGGCACCCCCCGAGGGCAGCGCAAATCAACCATGCGGGGTATCGGGTCTGACAGCGGAAAAGCCTTAAGCCCCTGCAGCGTCGTGCGATGTTTGCTTGGGTCCAGGCGTCATTGCCGAATGTCCGAATTGATTAGCGTCATGGCGTTTTGTAACGACAAAAGCCAAAGTGATCCGATGGTCATCGCGCCCGCATGCGAGGAGGCGTCAACACATGCCGACGACGATCCCGTTAATACGCCAATGGCCGTTTGCCCGTATCGTATCCTCGCTTGAGGATATGACGGTTGCCGCCGATCGCCTGTTACCGCGCAACCATCTTGCTGAGTGGCAATACGGCAATGCGGAGGACATGATCCCGCTGTTCGATTTTCTAAGGGCGTTTGAGATCGGCGCCCGTGCGACCGGCGCCGAGGAGTTCGGTCTGCTGATGGCGGAGCAATTCGAGGTCGCTGAATTCGGCGCCTATGGCGCTGCGATCACCACCGGAAAAACCGTTTTTGAAGCCATGGGCATTGCCAGCCGGCTGGCGCCGAAGGAGGCGACAACCGCCCGGTATTGGCTAGTGCCGTGCAAAGGCGGCTATCTGTTCTGCCGCAAACAGCTGTTTGTGACGCCGGAAACCGACCACGGCTTGCGGATGCTGGAGCAGTATTCGCTGGAACTAATGTCCAAGATCGTCCGCCTTGGCGCCGGTCCGGCCTGGCGCACGCCGGAGGTATTTCTGTCGGTGCAAGAGACACGTTTTCCCCGGCGCTTGCGGCAGTTCCGCACCGCGAAAATCGACTACGAGACTCCGTTTTCGGCGATCTTCGTGCCCGACGCGGTGCTCGCTCTGCCCATCGAACGGCCCGGCGCGGCGCTGAATGGGGACCATGAACAACACGCGCTGTCGCAATCGACGGCCGATCAGGACTTATCCGACGCCGTCCTAGCGGTGCTGCGCTCGCAACTGCATCTTGGCGCATCCGAGCAAGCGACCATTGGCACCATGGCCGAACTGGCCGGGCTCAGCCGGCGCACGCTGCAGCGGCGGCTGGCCCAAAGCGGCGCACCCTTTCACCGGCTGTACGACTTAGCTCGGTATCAGACCGCAATGGAACTGCTCGAAGACCCGGACTTGCGGATCGCGGATATTGCTGATTCTACCGGCTATGAGCACCCGCAGCATTTCATCGACGCCTTCAAACGATGGACCGGCATGACCCCCGGCCGGTATCATAGGGCGAAAATCCACGGCACCGGCCGCCATCTTTCTTAAAGGGCCCGTTCGCCGCTGGAAGGTTGCGCCGATGCGTTCGGCAGCGTCGGTGGGCGGCAGCGTCGGCGTGTGGCTGGCGGCCGGACCTGCCAACCCGCAACGCGCCCTATGGTGCAGGAGGCCGTTTTACGTTGCGTCTTTCAACAAGACGTGGCGCGCATTCGTTATTTTTGCCGATGACGATCGCGCTAGCCTCTTGCTCTGATCGGGAAACGAGGAGGCGCGATTATGAAACGCAGAGACTTCTTGAAAGCAGGCGTCGTGGCACCCGCGGCAACAACGCTATTCATCCAAGCGGACTACGCCGAGGCGCAGGCCGCCGGTGACGCCACGCCACCGAGCCCGCCCCCCGCTCAAAGGGGTGCTCACCAGCTTCTTACGAAACGGCCCACGCCCAACGGTGCTCCCGAATTCGTCCAGCATTGGCGCGAGACCGAGATGGACGGCATCGGGCCGGACGGCAAACCGGTTCCCGGGTACAAATCCACCCGCACTGGAGCGCCGGCCACAAAAACCGCGCACGACCCGTCCGAGCCGCAACATGAGATGGAACTGACGCAAGAAGAGCAGGATATCCTCGACGGCAAGCAGGGTGAGGCCAAGGCGAAGGTGCTGCTGACCATCAAACGCCATGGCGAACTCTTCGGCGCCACGAAGCTCGTGGACCTCGGTGCTAACCCGCACACCTCGATGTTTATCGGCAGCGCGTTCATGGGCCCGTTTCTCAAGATCTTCACGCAATGTGCAGACGAGGGGCTGACAGCCTACGCCCCCTATACGATCAATCCGCGCCCGGTTGACCTGTACAACGTCCAGACCACGCAGGACATGGAACTCATGATGTTCGAGGGTCTGCCGCTGCAGGCCGAAGTCGACCATCTTCACGTCCGCCTCGGCGGCGTGTCGCGCAACAAGCATAGCTGCATGTGCTACCTGCCCGAGGTCGGCAACCGGCCGGAAAAGGGCACCAATGTGTGCTGGGGTGAATCCTCGGCCATCAACGCCATCAATTCGATGTTCGGTGTACGCACCAATCGCAATGCGGCCGGCATGGAGATGCTGTGCGCCCTGGTCGGCAAGGCGCCCTATTTCGGCCTGATGACCGATGAAGGGCGCAAGGCCAAATGGCTGGTCGAGGTGAAGACGTCGGGCGAGCCGGACTGGGGCACTTTGGGTGGTGCCATCGGCGAAAAATGCGTCGAGGACGTTCCCTACATCACCGGTATTGCCCAATATATGGACGGCGAGATCACGGAGGATAACCTTCACAAAGTCAAAGCGATGGGAGCGGCAACGGCGTCGAGCGGCGCGGTCGGCCTTTACCATGTGGAGGATCTGACACCCGAAGCGAAAGAACTGGGTCGCGACCTGCTTGCAGAGGACTACCAAACCTATGTGATCGACGACACCGAACTCAAGCGTGTCTTCGATTCCTATCCGAACGTCTGGCCCGAAGATGTTGAAAAACCGACCGCCGCGCATATCGGATGCCCGCACAACACGTACAAAGAACTCGAGATTTGGGGCAACGCCATCCACAAGGCGATGAGGGACGCCGGCAAGGACAAGGTGGCGGTGCAGACGGTCATGTACTGCTCGACCGTGGTGCGCGACCATTTCTTCCTCGATAATCCTGAGCTTGTGCGCGACCTCTATGCCATGGACGTCAGGTTCTCCAACACCTGCACCGTCTGCTTCGCAGGCATGAAGGGCTATTCGGACGGCAACTTCGCAGTCACGAATTCGAACAAGACGCGGAAATACAGCAACTCGCGGTATCTGCCGGAGATGGGGGACATGCTCCACGTCATCGTAACGGGCGAGATACCAGCCTAGGCCGTAGCGCTTTGCAAGATACGCCCGTCACACACTGATGCAACACGAAGTTTACTCGGAGTAAGACCATGGCCAAGCAAACATTCCAAGGTCGGCCTGTCGTTCCTGGCGAAATCCAGGGCGAGGCGACAGTTTCGAAACAGCCTCTTAACCCCACCGCGAGCTATGTCGACAACATCTGGGGCGGTAACACGGAATCCGCGCCATGCACGGACGCGGACAACAAGGACCTGTATCAGAAGGACCTCGCCGGAATCATCCTGTGCACGCCGCAAACGATCGGCTCGAGCATGGGTGGCGGCGCCTTCATGCTGGTGGCGGAGCTAGATTTAGCGCCCAAGGCAATCCTGTTCTCCGGTCACATCGACGCCGTTGGTGCGGCGGGCATTCTCATGGCCGATATCTGGCAAGAGAAGCCCATCGTCTGCGTCGATCTTCTCGGAGAAGAGTTCCAGGAAGCGGTCAAGACCGGCGATCCGATCAACGTCAAAGAGGACGGCACCGTCGAGGTCGGCTAAGCGATCAAGGCATGGGGCTGTATTGACACCTCCGCCCGGCAATCCGCCGCCGCCGCGTCGAAACGTTGAGCGCGTCACAACACGCATGAGACACAAAATGGGCGAACCAAGAGGCATTCCCCCCGCTCCACCCCCCCAAGGCCGCGACCGCGGCCCGGCGCCTTATGCGCCGCCCCGTCGGAGCAGTTGCGCGCAGCGCAACACGCGTGAGACACAAAATGGTGGGCGCACAAGGACTCGAACCTTGGACCCGCTGATTAAGAGTCAGCTGCTCTACCAACTGAGCTATGCGCCCTTCGGGCAAGACAGGCGGCGGCTAGGGGGAAGCGATAGTGCTACACGCGGCCGCTGCCGTGCGCGAATGAGGGCGGGTGATAGCAAAGGCGCACCGTGGCGGCAAGCGGTGCCATCTCAATGGTCACCGCCGGGGCTACAGGAGCCTGCCGCCGCGAGGCAATTCTTCGTGGCGGTGCACATACATGCTCATCAGTAGCCCGAACCCGGCCATGATCACCAGCATCGCCGAGCCGCCGTACGAGACCAACGGCAACGGCACGCCAACCACGGGAATAAGGCCCATCACCATGGCCACGTTGATGAACACGTAGAGGAAGAAATTGACCCCGAGAGCGGCCACCAGCAAGCGGCCGAACTGATGCCGCAGGCCGATGGCAACCAGCACGATAAACCCTAACAGCAGCGTATAGAGCGCCATGAGGGTCAGCCCGCCGATCAGACCGAACTCTTCGGACAGCATCACGAAGATGAAATCGGTTTGTTTTTCCGGCAAGAAGTTCAAGTGGCTTTGGGTGCCTTCCATAAACCCTTTGCCCCACACGCCGCCGGAGCCTAAGGCGATTTTGGCTTGCGTTGTATGGTAGCCGGCGCCTAGAGGATCGCGCGACGGGTCTAAAAACGTGAACACCCGCTCGCGCTGATAGGGATGCAAGAACTCCCAAATTATCGGAATTGCAGCGATGCCCGCCACGCCGGCGGCGATAATGTAGCGCCACGACAGCCCAGCCAAAAAAATGACGGCGATGCCCACAACGCTGAGCAGCAGCGCCGTGCCCAAATCGGGCTGGCGCAGCACCAGCACCACCGGCAGCGCAATAAACGCCAGCGCCGGCAGCAGATAGAGCGGGTGCGACACCCGCTCTTGCGCCAGCGTGTGGTAGTAGCGCGCCAAGGCCAGCGCCAGGGTAATCTTCATCAATTCGGACGGCTGCAATTGGATGACCTTTAGATCTATCCAGCGCGTCGCCCCCATGCCGGTGGTGCCCGCCACCTCCACCGCGATCAGCAGCACCAAGGCAAAGCCATATGCCGGATAGGCCAATTGCAGCCACAGCCGCGGCTCGATCATGGCGAACACCAGCAAAATGCCCACACCGACGCCGAACCGGACCATCTGCCGCGACGCCCACGGATCAATACTGCCGCCGGCCGCCGAATACAGCATGACAAAGCCCACCGCCGCGACGGCGCCGATCAGCAGCATCACCCCCCAATTTATTTCGTAGAGCTTGTCCAGCAGGCTTAGCCGGCCGGAGCGCGATATGGCCTCAAGAACCATCAGCCTTGCCCGCTCAGCGCGGCGGCGCTTGCCGATACGTCGCCGCTATTACCACCACCGCCGGCCGGGCGCTGCTGATAGGCCGCCAGGCGCATCGGATCGCGCGTCAACACGCGGGTCATCACGTCCTTGGCCACCGGCGCCGCCGCCGAACTGCCGCCGCCGCCATGGTCGACGATGACGCAAATCGCATAGCGCGGATCGCTGACCGGCCCATAGCCGACAAACAGCCCGTGGTCGCGAAATTTCCACGGCAATTGGTCGTTCTTCAACACGCCGCGCGCGCGTTCTTCGAGGGTGATGCGGCGGACCAAGGCGGTGCCGGTCTTGCCGGCCATCGCCACCCCTTCCAGCGGCAGGCGCGACCTATAGGCGGTGCCGCGCGGCACGTTAACGACCGCATCCATGCCCTGTTGGATGACCGCCAAATGTTCCGGCGCAATGTTTAGGGATTCAGCCTGCGGCACCGGGCGCGCGCGGCCACCGACTGAGCGCACCAGCCATGGCCGCACCGCCTTACCGCCATTGGCCATGCGCGCCGCCATGGTCGCTAATTGTATCGGCGTCGTCAGCACATAGCCCTGGCCGATGGCCGCATTCAGCGTTTCACCCTGCTGCCAGGAGACGCCGGTGGTTGCCCGCTTCCAACCGCGCGACGGCACCAGGCCCGGCTTTTCCCCGGCCATGTCAACGGCCACTTGCGTGCCCAGCCCAAAGCGCCGCGACATCTCTTCGATCTTATCGATGCCGACGCGCCGGCCGATGTCATAGAAATAGACGTTGCACGATTGCTGGATCGCCCGAACCATATCCATCGGGCCATGGCCGCCGCGTTTCCAGCAATGGAACGCGTGGCTGCCGAGCGAGACTTTGCCGCGGCAGGTCACCAGGTGCTCCGGGCTGACCGTGCCGGCTTCAAGCGCGGCCAGCGCGATGATCATTTTGTAGGTGGAGCCGGGGGGGTATTGGCCGGCCAAGGTTTTGTTGACCAGCGGGTTCAATGCGTCTTTGGTCAAGGCATCCCATTGCGATTGGGTCAAGCCGACATTGAACAGGTTAGGGTCGAAGCCCGGCGCCGACACGATGGCCACCAGTTCGCCGGTGGTTACGTCCATCACCACAACGGACGCGCTTTCGCCGCGCACGCGCTCGGTGGCGTAGCGTTGGATGTCCATGTCCAGCGTCAGCACCGCCTCTTCGCCGGGCGTGCCGGGCACTTTTGCCAGTTCGCGGATGACGCGGCCATAGGCATTGACCTCAACCCGGCTATTGCCGGCGCGGCCGCGCAAGTCGTGCTCCAACAGGCGCTCAACCCCGGAGCGGCCGACGCGAAAGCCGGGAAGCTGCAGCAGCGGATCGTCTTCGCCGTCGAGGTCTTTGTCGGAGACCGCCGCCACATAGCCGACCACGTGGGCTAGATCTTCGCCATACGGATAGTGCCGCGTATCACCGACCTCCGGCTGTAAGCCCGGCAGGTTGGGGGTGTGGATGTTGACCTCGGCGAAGGTCTGCCAATCGAGGTTTTCCGCCACCGTCTGTGGAACGAAGCCGCGCTTTTGGCGCGCATCCTTGAGCACCCGGTTGCGCGTGCGCTGGGTAATGGGAACGATCTCGCCCAGCCTGTCGAGGGTGGCGGCGACGTCGTCGGTTTGTTCGGGAATAAGCACAACGCGGAAGTTCTGGCGGTTGCTAGCCAGCTTTTCGCCGAACCTATCGACAATCTCCCCGCGCAGCGGCGGCAGCAGCCGGACATTGACGCGGTTTTCTTCCGCCAGAATTTCGTATTGCTGGCTTTCGATCACCTGCAGGTAATACATGCGCCCGGCCAGCACGGCGAACAACGCAAGCTGGCCGCCACCGAGAATTGCTGCCCGGCGGCTGAACGCGTTTTGTTTGTGTTGGTCGCGGTCATCCAGCGCCATTACCGCGCCCTCATGTGGCCGGCGCCAGCACCGCCAAATAGCGGTTGACGCGGGTAAGAACGACGGAGACCAGCGGATAGATAAGCGCCGTAACCGCTGCCTGCAAAAACAGCGGCAACGGGTTGACCACAAAGCCGTAATGCACAGACGCCGCGCACCAGGACACCAGCACGGCAAGCCCGCAAATGATGACGAACCCCAGCCACATCGTGGCAAAGCCGCGCGCCACCAGCAGCAACCGCTGGGAATGGGTAAACCCGTAAGCGGTCAGCAGCACCAAAGTATACAGGCCCATCGGCCCGCCCGACATGATGTCTTGCACCAAGCCGACGAAGAACACCGCCCACGGCGGAAACAATTCCGGCCGGTGGACGGCGAAGAAATAAACCACCGCGAGAGCAAAGATCGGCGCCGTGGTGCCACCGGTGCCGACGCCGACGGGTGTAAGCCCCAGCAGCACGCCGATGAGGCACAAGCCGACCGGCACCGCAACCCAGACGATGTGGGATACGTCGCGCATCCTTATTGGCCTAACGATTGCGGCGGGTCGGCCGCCACCGCCGCCGCGGTGCCCGCCGCGGCCGCAGGCGTGCCGGCGCGCTCGACGATCTGATCAGTGGCGGCGGGCGCGTCTATAGGTAATGCAATAGCTGGCGCCACGGCGGCGCTGACGGCTGCTTGTGCGCCAGCGCGACCGTCTTCGTCACCCTCTTCGCTGGCGACCTCGCTGGCCTCTTCGTTGGCCACCACCTGCACGGGGAACGCGTATTGCAACACCCGCACGGCGCTGGTGCGGTCAAACTCCGAATGGGTCTGCAGCCGCGGGCTGCCATCGCTGGCGATAACAACAATGCCGACGGGCAAATCCGGCGGCATCAATCCGCCATGGCCGGAGGTGACCACCCGGTCGCCGGCCTTCAGCCGCGCCTCAGGCGGTAAGAAGTCGATGCGCGGAAACCGGCTGTTATCACCCACCGCAATGGCACGGTAGCCCGACGGTTCAACGCGCACCGGCACCCGGCTGTTCAGGTCGGTCAACAGCAGCACGCGCGAGGCCGCCACGCCGGCGCTGACCACCCGGCCGATCAGCCCGTCATCGTCGACCACCGCCTGGCCGGCATCGGCGCCGTCGGCGCGCGGCACGTTGACGATAAACGCATGCACGAACGGTCCACCGCTATCGCCGACGATCCGGCCGGTTGCGTACTGAATGTCCGGTTCAACCGTCACCTTCAGCAGCGCTTCGTAGCGCGCCACCCGCCGCTCCAGCGACATGGCCTCCGCCCGCCAGGCTCTCAGCTCTTCGTTTTCCGCCCGCAGCCGCGCATTTTCCTCAAACACGTAGGCGTATTCGTCGGTCGAGGCGATGATATTGCGCGCCGCAGCCACCGGCCGCGACGCTAATTCCAGCAGCGGCGCCGATAGATCGGTCATGATTTGGCGCGTACGGTCGACCAAATAGCTTTCAGCGCGGCCGACCAGCAGCACAGATGCCAAAGTGAGCGTCAACACCAGCGATAGCCGGTACGACGACACCCGGAACGGCAGTTTGACCCTGTTGGCCGGTTGCCTCACTGCATCTGTCCTTGCGGCAGTTTTGTGCCTGCCTGTCGTTTTATCCCCAACAAAGCGCCCCCACGCTTTCGAATACGACCAGGGTAATGCTCTATCGTAAGTGTATCGTTAACATCGTCTGTGCCCCGCGTAAACGAATCACCCCTGTGTGTGTCACTTTACGCCGATCCGGCACCTAGTAAACCGACGACAGCACCTAGTAAACTGACGACAATACATGGCGCATGGTGCGGATGTGTTCCAGCGCCATGCCGGTGCCCATCGCCACGCACGACAAGGGCTCATCGGCGATGGAGACGGGCAGCCCGGTCTCTTCGCGCAGCACCTGATCGAGGTTGGCCAACAAGGCGCCGCCGCCGGTTAGCACAATGCCCTTATCGACGATATCGGCCGCCAGTTCCGGCGGCGTCGCTTCCAGCGCCACCTTGACCGCCTCGACGATGGCGCCCACGGGCTCGGCCAAGCTTTCGGCGATCTGCCGCTGCGAGATGGTGATTTCCTTCGGCACGCCGTTCATCAGGTCGCGGCCCTTGATCTCGATCGTCATGCCGGCGCCCTCATCGGGTATGGCAGCGGAGCCCACTTCCTTTTTGATGCGTTCGGCCGAGCTTTCACCGACCAGCAGATTATGGTGCCGGCGGATATAGCCGATGATCGCTTCGTCCATCTTGTCGCCGCCGACGCGCACCGAGCGCGAATAGACGATGCCGCCTAAGGACAGCACCGCCACTTCGGTGGTGCCGCCGCCAATATCCACCACCATCGAGCCGGTGGGTTCGGTCACCGGCAGACCGGCACCGATCGCCGCCGCCATCGGCTCTTCGATGAGGAACACCCGCCGCGCCCCCGCCGACAATGCGGATTCCTGGATCGCCCGGCGTTCCACCGCCGTCGACCCCGACGGCACGCAGACGATGATTTGCGGATTAGCGAACGACCGGCGGTTGTGCACCTTGCGGATGAAGTGCTTGATCATTTCTTCGGCGATCTCGAAATCGGCGATCACGCCGTCGCGCATCGGGCGGATGGCTTCGATATTGCCGGGCGTGCGGCCCAACATCATTTTCGCTTCATCGCCGACCGCAAGAACCTGCTTCTTGCCGCCTTTGTTGATAATGGCGACAACGGACGGTTCGTTTAGCACGATACCGCGCCCCTTCACATAAACCAGCGTATTTGCCGTTCCCAGGTCGATGGCCATATCGGCCGAGAACATCCCCAGCAAGCCTCCAAGCATTCTTTGTCTCAATCCTTTATTGTGTGGGGGCGTGCCGCGAAGGGCGCACCGGATGGAATCATAGAGCGGCGGCGCATCGCGCACCTTGCACAATGCACCGCCGCTGCCTTTGTTGCCCGTCTTTATGGCGCGACCATGGCCTCCGGTACTGTTTTCAAACGCTTGACCTGAAGCCGGTTCAAAGCGCTGACATAGGCGCGCGCGCTGGCCACCAGCGTATCGGTATCGGCGCCGCGGCCGGTTACGGTCTTGCCCGCTTCTTCCAGCCGCACCGAGACCTCCGCTTGCGCGTCGGTGCCGCCGGTCACCGCGTGCACCTGGTAAAGCTGCAAATGCGCCTGATAAGGCACCAGCGCCTTAATGGCGTTGAAGATCGCATCCACCGGCCCGTCCCCGGTTGCTTTGGTGGAATGGGTCTGCCCGTCCACTTCCAGCGTCAACGTGGCTTCTTGCGGGCCTTGCGTGCCGGCCACCACCGCCAACGACACAACCTTGATGTTTTCGGTGCCGGCGGCCACTTCATCATCGACCAACGCCACAATGTCTTCGTCGAAGACGTGCTTCTTTTTGTCGGCCAAATCCTTGAAGCGCTTGAAGGCGTCTTGCAATTGGTTGTCGCCCAGCTGATAGCCCAAGGTTTGCAGCTTGTCCTTGAAGGCATGCCGGCCGGACAATTTGCCCAGCACCAGCGACGATTTCGAAATGCCGACGCTTTCCGGCGTCATGATCTCGTAGGTCTCGGTGTTTTTCAGCATGCCGTCCTGGTGAATGCCGCTTTCATGGGCAAACGCATTTTGCCCGACAATCGCCTTGTTGTACTGCACCGGAAACGAGGTAACGCTGGACACAACCTTAGACGCGCGCGCGATCATCCGCGATTGTATGCCGGTGTCATAGGGCATCGCATCGCCGCGCACGCGCAAGGCCATTACCACTTCTTCCAGCGCGGCGTTGCCGGCGCGCTCGCCGAGACCGTTGATCGTGCATTCGACCTGCCGGGCGCCGGCGGCCACACCGGCCAGCGAATTGGCGACGGCAAGGCCCAAATCATTGTGGCAATGGGTGGAGAACACGGCCTTATCCGCGTTCGGCACCCGCTCGCGCAGCATGGTGAAGATGCCGGCATATTCCGTCGGCACCGTATAGCCCACCGTATCGGGGATATTGATGGTGGTGGCCCCGGCCTTGATCGCCGCCTCCACGCACCGGCACAGAAAATCCCGCTCGGTGCGGGTGGCGTCTTCGGCCGACCATTCAACGTTATCCACCAGGTCGCGCGCTAAGCTGACGCTGGCGACGACCGCATCCAGCACCTGCTCCGGCGTCATTTGCAGCTTGTGCTTCATGTGCACCGGGCTGGTGGAAATGAACGTGTGGATGCGCCCGCGCGCCGCCGGCCGCAGAGCCTCGGCGGCGCGCTCTATGTCTTTGGCGCCGGCCCGCGACAATCCGCATACGACGCTATCTTTGACGCGCCGGGCAATTTCGGACACGGCTTCAAAATCGCCATTCGAGGCGATGGGAAACCCGGCCTCGATGACGTCGACGCCCATCGCTTCGAGGGTTTGGGCGACTTGGATTTTTTCATCCAGGTTCATGGATGCGCCCGGCGATTGTTCGCCGTCGCGCAAGGTGGTGTCAAAAATCAGCACACGGTCGGCATCAGGGGCCGCCGGTGTGCCGCGTCGTGAGGTGCTATCGGGTATCATGATCGTCGTCCTTCTCGGGTTCCAAGGCGTAGGAGAGGTCGTCTCCTATGCGGTGCGAAGAATGTGCTTCGTCCCCTGAATGCCCGCCCTTCCGTGTATCCAAAGTCAGTGAAGGACCGCCAGCGTTCAGGGGCTGGTAAGGAGAAGGAGGGTGCCGAAAAGAGGCAGACGGCCGCCCGCACCGCACAGCATCCGGGCGCCGGCGGGTATGGGCAGTCCAACATTGTCGGCGCGAGCCATGCTCATCTGCGCGCCTTTCCGTCTGTTTGCCTTCGATGCCTCACGGGGGCACCCGGTTTGAGGCTGGTGACCCATTGGCTGCCAGCCCCGCACACGCCAAAACCCTGAACGCCACGCTCCCACAATCAGAAAAACGTAGGCCCTTATTGGCCTTGGCCCGGTCACGCTACGCTACCGCGCAGCGCCTGCAACCGGCTTTTAGGCCAACATGGCTAGTCTACGCAAGCGGCGTTAACGCTTTATGTCTATGTTTTGTGGCGGTTTTCAAGCCCGCACGGCGGCTTTGGCCGGGTGCCCGACACCCAGTTGGGTATCCACCTGGGCATCTATCTCGGCATCCGCCTGAGCAGCCGCTGCCGGCGGGTTTGCCGGGCTGTCGCCGGCGGTAGCGTCCGCCACCCCCAGTAATCGGCCTTTTGCCGCTTTGGCGCTGGCCAGTACAAAATCCATGGCGTCGCGCACCCGGCCCACATGCGCTGTGTCGTTGTGGGTGACGAGCCACAATTCCAGCCCGCCCACATCGCCGCCGCCGGCGACGCGCATCAATAACGGATCCGCATCCCCGACGATCGCCGGCAGCGCCGCTAGCCCTAAGCCCTGGCGCGCCGCCTGCGCGCGCACGCTAACGGCGTTGGACCGCACCACGACGCTTGCCCCTTGTTCGGCCCGGCTCATCCACCACACCGGCGCCAGCGGGCTGTCGCCTAAGCCAAAGCCGACCACCTGATGGCCGCTGAAACGACCCGGCTCTTGCGGCGCGCCGCGGACCGCCAAATAGGCGCGGCTGGCATAGAGCGCGTAGGCCATATCGCCGATTTTGCGGACGATCACATTGCCTTGCGTCGGCCGCGCGAAGCGCACGGCGATGTCCACATCTTTCATCGCTGCGCCCGGCGCGCTGCTCGCCGGCGCGGGGCCCGTTAGGTTGGGGTCGGCGATAATCTCCAGCCGCAATTCCGGCCGGCTATCGCGAAACACTGGAAGCTGCGGCGCGAGAACGCTGGCCGCGAATACGTCGCCGGCGGCGATGCGCACCACGCCTTCGGCATCGCCTTCTTCCGCGGCAAAGTCGCGCGCCAGCGACGATAGGCGCTGGTCCACCGGCGCAAGTTGCATCAACAGCCGTTCGCCGCGCGGGGTGAGCCGGTAGCCCGACCGCGAGCGGTCAAACAGCCGCGTGCCAAGCGCCTGCTCTAACGATGCCACCCTCCGCAGCACGGTGGTGGTATTGACCTTAACCAAGGCAGAGGCCGCCGACAGGCTGCCCGCTTCCGCCACCGCGAGGAAGAACCGCAGATCATCCCAATTCAAGCCGCCCGACATGGCGCACTCCTGCACATCATGCGTGCAGTATAGGCAAACCCACCTGCTTATGCATGGCATATATGCGACATGTAATTTGCATATATGCCAATATGCGAGATCAGAGCACGCGGGCGATGGCCATGCCGTCATGGCCCTTAGCGCCGATTTGCTGGGTAACAACGCTTTCGCAGCGCGGATCGGCGGCCAATTTGGCATTGAACGCCGCCGCCCCTTCGGCGCTGGCATCGCCATTGGGCGCTAGCACTGCGCCGGCGCGCACCACATTATCGGCGAGGATCAGCCCGCCGCGCCGCAACAACCGCAGCGACCAGTCGAGATAGGCCGGATAATTGCCCTTATCAGCGTCCAAAAACACCAGGTCGAACGGCGGCTCTCCGCGCGCGTGCAGCGCCGGCAACGTGTCGAGGGCAGCACCGGTAATAACCTCGCACCGCGCCGCGACGCCGGCCGCCGCCAGCGACGCGCGGGCGATATCCGCATAGCGCGGATCATATTCGAGCGATACCAGCATACCGTCCGGCGGCAAGGCGCGCGCCAACCAGATGGTGCTGTAGCCGCCTAGCGTGCCCAATTCCAAAATACGCTGTGCGCCGATCAGTTTGGCGTAGAGGTAGAGCAGCTTGCCCTGGTTCGGCGTAACCGCGATATCGGGCAGGCCGGCGGCGCGCGCTGCTGCCTTGGCGCCGGTCAAGGCGGCGTCTTCCGCTGCGAACAGCGCATCGATATAGGCATCGACCGCGCGGAATGTGTCGTTCATGCCCGCTTGAGCCGCACCCGCGACGCGGCCTCCCTGGCTCTCTCGCGCGCCACGTCGGTGGTCTTGGCGGCAGCAACCGCCACGCCCATGCGCCGGCGCACATAGGCCTCCGGCTTGCCAAACAGCCGGATCTCGCTTTCCGGCACCCGCAAAGCGTGGTCGAGCCCCTCATAGACGATGTTTCTCGCGGCCATGCCGCCGTAAATCACCGCGCTGGCGGCGGGCTGCGACAAAGCGCAAGAGACCGGCAGGCCCAAGATCGCCCGCGCGTGCAAGGCAAACTCGCTGTAGCGCTGGGAGCCCAGCGTGACCAGCCCGGTATCGTGCGGCCGCGGGCTCACCTCGGAGAACCACACCTGATCGCCCTTCACAAACAATTCGACGCCAAAAACCCCCCGCCCGCCTAGGCGCGACGTCACCTGCATGGCGATTTGTTGCGCCGATGCTAAAGCCCGTTCCGGCATCGCTTGCGGCTGCCAGCTTTCCACATAATCGCCGTGCTCTTGGCGGTGGCCGATGGGCGCGCAGAACGACGTCTCAACATGCCCTTGCGCATTGACCGCGCGCACCGTC
>Ga0272441_10003076_pt1 | contig 32562 bp, 21 predicted proteins | sample SSMProp6N_FD_193582 | JGI IMG/M metagenome (GOLD analysis project Ga0272441, IMG submission 193582) | Marine sediment archaeal communities from Little Sippewissett salt marsh, Falmouth, MA, United States - SSM-Prop-6N | ecosystem: Environmental > Aquatic > Marine > Wetlands > Sediment ... | reverse complement strand
GTTGCCGTTTCAAATCTGGCTAAATCAAGGTCCTGATCATCATTCGATGTCACCCAGGCATCATATCCACCTAACGTTGCACTAAATTCATCATGTTCAATTCTGTCGCATCCGAAAATGAGAAAAGGCAGAAGAACAAGAAATAATGCACGTTGGAGTTTCATCTTCTCATTCCTCCTGACCGGTTATCGCGGGAAACATGACAGTACCTTCCGGGTCGGGAAGGTAGATAACATTTCGCTCGGTTAAATCGAAAATCCCGATCCTGTCATCACCGTATTCCTCGGTGTCGGCAACAAACACGACGAATTTCCCGTCGGGAGCGATACCGGGCTGTATCCACCCGGATCCCGGGTAATTTTCATCCGGACCAAGATACTCTAAGCTGTCTGTAACAAGATTCAAAAGTGCGATCTTCCACATGCCATCGACATTCTCCTGCCATGACACAAGCCAGCCTTTATCGCAGACCGTCGGGAACTGGACTTCGCGTGACTCCTCGTAGCAGTATTCCGGACTTGTAAGCTGGTTATCGACAAGTTCCCATCTAATGACCCTCCCGAGTTCCTCGCCGATTCGCCTTTCGACAGCTACGACAAATGTCCCCGAATCACTTATCTCGGGCCAGATGTACTCGTATTCGCTGCTGTCGGTAAGACGAATGATATCCCACTCGAAACCTTCGGCCGATGGTGCATGCGCGAGGTAGAGATCACCTGCGGGATTCTGATCCCTGAAGGAATGGAAGATCACATTGGACCCATCCGCGGTTATGGACGGCCACCTGTCGATCGAATGGGAATAGGCGATTACCTCAACTTCCCCTGTTTCGATGCTGATCCTCGCGATATCCTGTGACCCGTCGCGGGTTACGGTCGCGACCACGTATGCGCCACCGGGATCGGGATGCGTGTAGGTTCCGCTGTTTTCGGTCAGGTACGCAAGCGTGTCCATCCTCGATCCCAGCCCGAACTGGTATGCAGCAACGTTCCATTCGTCGCGAACCCGATCTCGTCCAATATGCAGATCAAATGGAAATGCGCCATCACCCGTTCCGGCCGAATCAGGATCATTTTCATTTTCGTCCATGGAAATTTCCGCCGGGACATTCGCGTCCGTCGACCAGACAACCATGCGTCCGTTCAGAAGATCCGGACGGTCGGGTCCGGTCTCGATGTTCATTATTGATACCCCTGAATCAGAGTTCCCGTTCAGCCCCGACCTGTATGCCATCACCACAAGTATCACGATGACAATGACAATGATTATTGCAGTGAGATATCCCCAGCGTGTGTTCATACCTGCTCCAAAATTCCCCGCGCTTTGCTATTATACATCCGGTTTATTAAAATCATCGGGCATTTTCCGAAATGGCCATACAGGTTAAGAAAATATCCAAATCTTTTGGCGACCGCAATATCCTTGAGGGTATCGATCTCTATCTCGCTAACGGTGATCGCGCCGGGCTTATAGGCCCGAACGGATGCGGAAAAACCACGCTCGTCAGAATTATCGCGGGCCTTATGGATAAGGACGATGGCTCGGTATCGGTCCCGAAGGATAATTTCACACTCGGATATCTCGAGCAGTTCGCGGATATAATTCCCGGCACAACGCTGATGCAGGAAGCTATGCGTGGCGCTGAGAAACTCAATTTTCTTGAAAAGAAGCTGCGTGCGCTTGAAGAACGCATGGCAGGCGAGGACATGGAGGAAGTCGAATCTGCATCTAAGGAATACTCGGAAGTGATGGCGAGATTCGAACAGGCCGGAGGGTACACTTTCGAGATAGTCGTTAAATCGATCCTTACCGGACTCGGTTTTCGCGAGAACGACTGGGCAAAGCCCGCCGGGAACCTTTCGGGTGGAGAAAAAACACGGCTTTCTCTGGCACGGCTTCTCGCTGACAAACCGGATTTCATCCTTCTCGACGAGCCGACCAACCACCTCGACCTTCCCGCCATCGAGTGGCTTGAGTCAACGCTGAAGGGTTTCGATGGCGGCTACCTGATAATCAGCCATGACAGGCGCTTCCTCGATGCGTGCTGCCCGGTTCTGTTCGAGCTTGAGGGCGGGGTAATCTCCCGGTATACCGGGGGGTACGAGGGATTCCTGACGCAGAAGGCCCAGAAGCTCGAACGTGAGAGCAGGATGATCCATGCCCAGGAGAAGGAGATCGCTCAGCTTAAGAAATTCATCGCCAGGTGGTCGAAGGACAAGCTGAAAGCATCGATGGCGATGAGTCGAAAAAAAAAGCTGGATAAAATCGAGGCATCGAAAGTTGAAGCATCGAAACGCGAAAAAGCGGGAATGTCCCTGAGATTCGAATCGTCGGTGAAGTCGTACGATGAGGTCGTGACGCTTCGGAACATCCGAAAAACCTTCGGAAAGCGTGTGCTTCTTGAGGATATCGGGTTTTCGGTGAGGAACTCCGAGAGATTCGCGATCATCGGAAGAAACGGAACCGGTAAGACAACACTTCTCAGGATGATGATCAGGGAGGAAAAGCCCGACTCCGGCGAGATATGGTGGGGCGACCGTGTTGTCTGGGGGTACTTCTCGCAGACGATGGAGGAACTTGATCACGAAAATACAGTCTATAACGAGCTCATCAGGTTAGGCAGGAACATAAGCGGCCAGGATGCGCTAAACCTGCTTGGACGTTTCCTGTTCTCGGGCGATGACATCGAAAAACAGGTAGGCGACCTCTCCGGTGGCGAGAGATCGAAATTGATGTTCGCGATCCTCCTTACACGAAGGCCAAACTGCATGATCCTCGACGAGCCGACGAACCACCTCGACCTGCCAAGCCGGGAAATTCTCGAAGAAGCTCTCGAAGAGTACGATGGCACGCTGATCTTCGTGAGTCACGACCGTGCGTTCATAGACAGGCTTGCTTCGCATACGCTCGAACTTGAAGATGGTCGCGCGAAACGTTACGTCGGCAACTACTCCGATGTACTCTACCGTAAGCAGCAGATCAGGCACGAGAAAGACGAGGCCGAACGACTGAAACGTCGGGAGGAACTCGATGAGGAACGAAGGGAGAAGGCCCGGCAGAAGCGTCGGAGAAAAACAAAGCCGGATTCAGGTTCTGGTGAGAAGGAAAAAACTCCCGCCGACATTATGGACGAGATCGAGTTAATCGAGAAGCAGATCGAAACGCTTATGACCGAATTAAACCTTCCGGAAGTCTATTTGGATTACGAAAAGGCCAGCGATATTAATAAATCGATCGCAGGGCTTCAGGACAGCATGGATGACCTGTTCGCCGAACTGGAAGTACTGATGGAAAATAACGACTGAGTTTCTTTTATAACTTATGGTCTGACTGACCTTATCTCCCCGCCATCTACAATATACTCACCCGGCTCATCGAAACTGATAAATTTCAGCATGCTCATCGAATAACCGTAGGCTCCCGCGTTGAATATCCCGATTACATCACCAATTTCAACCTCCGGAAGTCTGGCTCGATCACCGATCACATCTATCGGCGTACAGCATGGACCGGCTACGGTGCACTCGGCTTTGTCAGGTTCGGTGATCTTATTCAGAATCCTGAAAGGATGTCTTACCTTCATAAATGCCGGTCGGGAGAAATGATTCATCCCGCCGTCAGTGATCGCGAACAATGTTCCCCGTGAATCCTTGACCCGTTCCACATGCGTTATAAATACCCCGCACTCCGCGACAAGATACCGTCCCATCTCGAAGATAAACCTGCATCCGGGAAATTCATCGCGGTGCTTTCCCAGAAGTTTCTTCGCGTGTTTCGAGATTACATCGAGGTCGAGTTCAGGTTCATCCGAATACGGAACTCCGAATCCTCCACCGAAATCGATCGCTTTCATTTCGATCCTGAGTTCGTTCCTTGCAAGTAGCGCTACACGAAAGACATTCTCAATGTGGGCGTTGATTACATCGGCATTCATCACCTGGCTTGCCGCATAGATATGAATACCCGCGATCTCAACATTTCCAAAACTCACTCCCGCCAGTTCATCGATCAGTTTTTCCTCGTCGAAACCGAACTTGCCCGGACCTCCGACCATAATTTCAGGCGCAAACTTCGGACCTTCAAGCGTGTTGATCCGGAGCATCACCATCTGCCTGACGTTATGACTCCGGGCAATCGAATCGATAAGTTCGATCTCGTAAACGGAATCCGAAACAATCGCGAATATCCCGGATACAACAGCAAGATTGATATCATCGACAGATTTAGCAGGTCCGACAAAAATGATGTCGGCAGGATCGAACCCGGCATCGAGCGCGTTTCTTAATTCTCCACCCGAACTGATCTCGGCATGCGCTCCTTCGTTAAGCAGAACTTTCGCTACCTCGACATTCGGATTCGGCTTGAAGGAGTAGAAGATATCAAAATCGGATAATGCCGATTTCAGCCTGTAGTATTTATCCCTGATTACCTCCGTGGAGTACACATAAAATGGCGTTTTCCTGCACTGAAGAAGCTCATCGAGTCCGATTCCGCCGATTGAGAACTTACCGTCGGATATAAAATATCTCTCAATCACCCTGTTCACTCCTGTAGATGTCAATCGTACTCGTTCCCTGGAAAATATAGAAAGGGTACGGTTCCGACACTACCGCGTCCACGCCGAACTGCGTGCAGTATTCCTCCCCGAAATTAGCACCCGTCTCCGCGAAGACGACAAGTTTCGTGTCGTATTCCTTCGCGAGCGAGATAATTTCGCCAAGCGTGTTGGTCGCGATTGTCATTCCGGTGATGACCGCAAGGTCGGATTTCTTGATCAGTTCGAGTGTATGCGCACCGTGTTCGATCTTCACTCCATGAAAACATGCACCGATAATCCCCGGATCGAGATCGGTCGCCGTGACCCTGAAATTCCGCATCCTGAGTTTTTTCACAAGATCCCCGACAACCCCGACGTTGAGCAGATAGATATTCTCACGCTCGGGGCACTCGCACAGTCTCTCGATCTCATCCGCAATGATATTGTTCCTGTGAAGCGTCTTCTCAACCGGGTTACCCTCAAACCTGAACGACTTCGCAGGATTCTTTTCAAACGAGGAATAAACAGCATCAAGAACCGCGATACCCAGACAGTCCATGTTCTGCACCAGTTCGATAACCGGCTTCCCGACCATCTCCTGATCGACCTTCATATCGCTGCTGCAGTAACAGCATCCCTGCCCCATCACCATCGCGAGGAGAAAAGTGTAATTGAACGCCCTCTCGGACGGATTCGGTCTGAAAACAAGCTCGGTCCGCCACACGCCACGCGTGAAATACTCCTCGCCCTCAAACCCGTTGGTTCTTTCCAGTGCGGTCTCTCTGAGTTTCTCGAAAATATTTTCCATGTATAATCCTTACTTGATAAATCCTGTCAGCCATGAACTTATATGTCCTGCAAGCTCCATCTCTTTCTGAAGATAATTATGTGGCGCACCGTTTATGACATGCCCTGTGAAATCTGTACAGTCGATCATCGCTGCATTCATCTTTGAAAGGTAATCACCCGGTGTGTCGGGAAAAGATTCCTCAACATCACCCAAAATTGCCAGTACCGGGACTTTGACTGACTCAAGTTCCGGAAACCGATCCGTGTCGGTTTCGGACAGGTTGAACATTTTAAGTGGGGAATCGTCTCGAAATGTGTCGACGTATGCACCGGCGGTTATCGGATACACAAAATCCTCCGTCGGGATCATCTCATCGCCCCTGCCCTTCTCGATCATACTCAGCGCATTTTGAAAAATCGATTCGAACCTGTCCCCTACACGAGACCGCGCGATTCCGAAATCATCGGATGGTGACAGCAGGATCAACCCTTCGATATCATCGGGCTTTTCCTTAAATAGATACTGGGTAACTTTCAGCGCACCATGTGAATGTCCCTGCAGGATATTTTTTTTCGATCCCATGCTCCTGACAAATTCTATGTACGCAGAGATATCGAGTACCGACTCCGCGAATCGCTCATATGCCCCACCGAGTCTCTTGTAGCCAATCTCTCCCGTCTGAGGGTCTCTGAAGAGAATATCGGAGATGTAGTCATGCCCGCGGTTGTTCATCGCGAGAAAATTCAATCCGGTGGTTGTTACGGATTCCGCGACGATATCCACAAACGGGTTTTCGTAGAAATTTCCGGAAAGCCCGTGAACATGGATGATGGTACTTTCAGATGGTCCCTGGTCCGGTGTAAAGAACAAACCCTGGAGTTCGACACCATCAGAAGCGTTGAGCCTGTGGAAAGTTGTTATCATAAGTAACTCAAGTTAAATTATTTCTCCTCAATTCAACTATTATGGAATAAATAAGTCAAGTACACCGGAATCCTGTATAATACCCGGATTAATGGAGGAACCACTCGAAATCCTGTCAGTTTCGATCGGATCGTCACGTCGCGACCATGAATTCAGCACCGAAATTCTCGGTCGCTCGTACCATGTCAGACGTGTGGGAACCGACGGCGACAAGCTGAAGGCAATTGACATTATCAAAGAGCACGACGGCAAAGTCGCTGCGATCGGACTCGGTGGGGCCGATGTCTATTTTCATGTTGGAGGCAGGAAATACGTCCATCACGACACGAAGCGCTTTGTCGATGCCGCACGTGTCACTCCTGTCGTGGATGGCGCCGGTCTTAAGCAGACACTCGAGCGATGGGCGATCAAGTGGGTCCTGACTCAGCGACAGGGTCTTTTCGACAATAAAAAGGTCCTTGTGATGAGCGGGCTCGATCGGTGGGGTATCGCGGAAGTTATCGGCGAGTACACGAGCAGGTTCATTTTCGGTGACTTCATGTACGCCCTCAAGCTCCCGCTCAAAATACGATCCCTTAAGAGCGTTTCGGCAATTTCAAGATGGCTTGTACCGTTCCTGATGAATATCCCGTTCGAGGCGATCTACCCGACCGGACGCAGGCAGGACACGGTCAGACCGATTTTCCAGAAGCCGTTCAACTGGGCCGAGGTGATAGTCGGGGATTATCACTACATCCGACGGTATGCACCGAGCGATCTTGAGGGCAAGATCGTCGTGACCAATACGGTCATGGAATCGGACCTTGAGGACCTGAAGGGACGAGGAGTAACTACATTAATTACCACTACTCCCGAAATGGCTCAGCGGAGTTTCGGCGCAAACGTCCTTGAGGCGATCTTCGTCGCGCATCTCGAACAGGAAGGTGAGAAATATTCCGACTTCGACGACACCACGCTTCATGACCGTTATATAAACATGATCCTCCAGAGCCGGATCGAACCGAGACTTATCGATCTTTCACCGGAACCGGTCGACGACATTCCGAAATTCTCGTTCGTGATTCATCCGATCAGCTACGAGCAGCTTTTCATGTCACCGGTATTCAAACCATTCCAGATGCTTCCGAGAAAGCTTGTCGAGGAATCCGCCGCTAAAATCCCGCCCATTTTCGTAAGCAAGGCGTCCGGAATTAAAACTCCGGACGGCAAGGAAGCCGTCGGGTATTTCTACGCGATCCCCGCGACTCCCAAGATGATGCTGAAGATGGAGCCGAAATATTTCTATCGCCAGATGCATAAAATTGCGGACATGGCGCATGGAAAAGGTTCTGCGGTAATGGGCCTCGGGGCTTTCACAAGTGTCGTTGGAGATGCGGGGGTATCCGTTGCAAAGGGAAGTCCGATCCCGATTACCACAGGAAACTCATACACGATCTGGGCAACGTTTGAAGCTGTAAGAACCGGTGCGGAAAAACTCGGTATCGATATAAGTAAAGCACGGGCAATGGTTATCGGTGCGACCGGATCGATCGGCAAGGCCATCACCCGGATGATAGCGGAACATGTTCCGGAGATAGTCCTCATTGCACCCCGTGCCGAACGTCTTATGGACCTCGCGAAACTTCTTGAGGAAGAAGCCGCTGCAGACAACCGTTCGTTAAGTGTCGAAGCTGCGACATCGGCGGATGAGTTCATCTCTTCGGTTGATATCATCGTAGCGTCCACAACCGCCAGTGGCGGAATTATAGATGTGATGAAGCTCAAACCCGGCGCGCTTGTATGCGATGTCGCGATGCCTCCGGACGTAAGTCGTGAGGAGGCCGGAAAGCGTGACGACATTCTCGTGATCGCATCGGGTGAGATCCAGGTTCCGGGTGATTTGAACTGGGGAGTCGACCTGGGGCTTCCAAAAAATGTCGCGTATGCGTGCCTCGCGGAGACAATACTCTGCACGCTGGAGGGCATCACGGAGAACTACACCCTCGGCAGGGAGATCGACATCGATAAAGTTAAAAGGATAGGAGAGATCGGAGTGAAGCACGGCTTTAAACTCGCGCCGATTATGGCGTTCGGAGAGATTGTCACCGATGAGGAAATCGCGGGGATAAGATCAAAAGCCGGAAGATAAATCTGCCCTTCGCCTTAAACAACCCGTGGAAATAACCTAAATCCTGACGAGAGATCAGTCAATTTTCAATATCGTCATACCGTCGGTCCATGCCGACATATAGAGATAACCATCACTGATCACCGGATACAGCAGTGCCAGGCCCGGCACGCTGAGACCCGTTACCTGATAGGATGTTTCGGGCGGCCAGATATCGAATACCCTCAGACCGTAATCATAGTCAGCCACGAACGCGTGGCCGTTATATAGATCAATACCGGGGCAGTACTCATCCGGGTTGAAATAATAGACGGTATGGGCCGATGAAATCGGATCTATCTCGTGAATAACGAAATCATAGCCAACGGAGTATGAATATCCGTCAGCAACCCGCATATAGTCCTGATTGTTGTAGCAATATCCCGATTCCATAACATATGCCGTTTCGGGATCGGTGATATCGATCTGGTGAATGTACGATGCCCCCAACGCGTACAGGTATCCATCCGAGTAATCGAGAAGCCGGGGATTCCATATCACACCACCGGCATCAGTGATGGTATGCACCACCGATGCGAGTTCCGGTGGATTGACATCCAGTATGGTGAGACCATCATCGCCACTGCATAAATAGAGATAATCCCCGTGAAGCACAGCCTCGCCCAGGTTGGCCGGAACATTTACCGAACTTACGACGTGCATTAATTCAGGAGGATCGACATCGATTATGTCCACCGTATTAATCGAGCCGGAATAAAAGTCCCGGACAAGGTACACATGGCTCTTGGACGCAATTACCTGATGGGGTGACATGTCGAACTGCAGGAAATTAACAACCCGTGCCGATTCAGGAGGATTTATATCGACTATGTAAAGCGTAAATGTCGGCAATAATCCCGACATGACTCCGGTAATAACCGCGTACTCATCAGAGACATGCAGTTTTTCATTGAAATCAAATCCCAGCGCCAGGAATTCGCCGGTTAATCCCGCCATCTCCACCGGGTCGATATCCCATAATTCAAAGCCACCCTGCATAAGCCCGATAACCAGATGTTCGCCGTCGTTCCCGAGGTAACTCGCCCAGCCATCAGGCTCCAGAATTTCCTGTACATATGGAGTTTCTGGATTGGAAATTTTTATCGCATACACTTTGTGGTCGGATGATACAAAGGCGTAATCTCCCGTAATTGAAATATCACCGACAAGGTCCGGCATTTCGATTGAAGCGCCCACAATATGCGCTGATTCGGGGGGATCGATATCGACTATTGTGAAACCATAGGAATAGTCTTCATATACTTCACTGATGAAGGCGTAGCCGTCGCGTATCGCTATTGCACGTTCGGCGAACACCTCTATATTGGTAACTGTTACGGGTGCTGATGGGACAGACACGTCAGCTATTACAAAACCATTGCCTGACGCAAGATAAAGGTAATTATCCACAAGCTCGATATATCCGTTCCCGCCATATGGAAGTGTCGCAACTACCGATGCTGTATTGGGCGGATCGATATCGTAAATTTCCACATCGGTCCATTTCCGGACGTACGCGTAGCCATCGGCCACACGAATTCCGCGACACGGTCCGTCTATATGAATTTCCTCCACAACATGCGCGGTTACGGGATTCGAGATATCGACAATGTAAATGAAATTCTGATCCTCATCCGGACGGAAAGTCGAGACATACGCGTAATCGCCTACGATATCCATCCATTGAACCATGTTGTCTATTTCAACAATACTCACCGGAACCGGCCCGGTCGGATCGGAGATATCGAAGATCAGAAGCCCGTCCCACGGACTCGCGATATACACATAGTTCCCGATCACTCTGAGGTCATACGCTTCGAATTTAAGAAATGGCGGTGTCACATCGGTCAGAAGGAATGTTGTGTCTTCTTCGATCGTTATCTCCAGCGGTTCGTCCATCTCATCGACCGTACCCTCATCGTCGGTCACCCTGAATCCGACCTGATATGTCCCCTCGGCATCGAAAGAGTGATCGATCACGATGCCTTCATCGTCGTACGAACCGTCACCATCCCAATCCCATTCGTACTTAACGATATCCCCGCCGTCGGGATCATATGATCCGTTGTCGCTGAAATGGAAAATATCTCCGATATCGCCATATGTCAGATCGACCTGCGCTATGGCAACAGGCGGCTCCTTGTCATGCTGAATAACGGGTACGAAATAAAGGTACGTTCCGTCGATCTGTCCGAGATTCGGATCGGAATAAGCATCGACCGCTCTCACAAGCACCGGATATTCACCCGGTCCCGATCCGTACTGGTTTTGAATCGATGCGACGAACAGCCAGCTATCCGGACCTGTCTGGCCTGAATATTCCGCCTCGACCACACCGTCAAAGAAATCAGGTGCCTCGACTGTAACACTGCTTATCGTATCGAATCCCTGGTGATCGTAAACACCTGTGAGAAGATCCACTGAATCACCGGGCCAGTTTGTTAGAACCTCCGTTATCTCAACTGAAAATTCATATGCCTCGACTGAATTGGCTTCCAGGGGGAAATCGATCTCCGGATCGGTTACCGGAGACGCCACTACGATCCAGCTCACATCGATCGCGTACCCGAACTGAAAGCTCCCGTCAGGAACCGCAAGATGGACGGTTTCGGTCTGCTCCGAACCCGTAAGGAACATCCGGCGCGGCTGGTCCTTCGAGAAGGCAATAAACGGATTAAGTGTTGCGGTAAATCCCGAGCCGATCGCGAATTTCCCCTGGTAATACTTGAGTAACGGCGATCCGGGACCTGACTCCGGATATTCTGTCGGGTTGTAAAGGGATGTGTAACCATCGGAATTCAGCAGCCTCGGAGATGTGCCATCGAGAGATACAGTCGATCCGGACACCGGGAATGTGTAATCGGAGCCGGTTATCAGAACCGCACGGGGATCGAATCCGGTGAAATTCAGAAATTCCTCGTCGAGTGGATGCCGTATCGTAAGATCGCAGGTCAGTTCCCCGGGAGATGGTGGCTGGATGTTACCGATCTTAAGGCAGTCGGTACAGAGGCCGTTCTCAAGCATCTTAGTCGCGTTCAGATGGAAACCGGTGATCCTGAAGGGCACTACATCGATTGAACTGTGATCATCGGCGACATACACAGTCCACATTCCGATGACAGCCCGATTGGCGGTACTAATCCGGGATGCATCGAGTAATTCCGATGATGTCTCGTTGGAGGAAATTGGAGGGCTGATCGGTTCATCGGTTCCATGCATGGAACAGCCGATGGTAAGCATCACGATGGCAGCCATGAAAGGAAACACCAACACCCGATGTATCAGGTGAAAGCGGTTCATATTCTGGTTCCTCCTACATAAATCGATGAAAAATACGGGGCAAATAAAAGGTGAAAATCACCATGTTTTTTCAGGTGGGGGGATATCTGAATATACCACATCAATGATGTTTCGGGAATCTCACAAAAAAAAATCCCCGTTTACCGGGGATTTAATCAGCAAATTCGTATTTTTTTTCAGAATCTCGCTCCGTCGAGAACCTTCTCGCACATCTCATTGGCCTTATCCGGAATTTTTCTGATTATGTTGTGCAGAAGATCCCTGAGCTTGTGGTTGTTCTCCATGAACACCTTCACGACTTCCTCGTGCGTCACCGGCTTGATGTTCGGATCTCCCTCGAGACCGACGTCCCAGTCGGTGATAAGCCCGATCATCGCGTAACTCATTCCGAGTTCGCGCGCGAGGTAGCACTCGGGATACTGGGTCATGTTGATAACTTCCCAGCCCATCGATGTAAACCAGCGACTCTCGGCCTTCGTCGAGAACCTCGGTCCCTGTATCACGACCACGGTGCCCTCCTCGTGAACGATTATCCCCTGCTCCTTCGCAGCCTCTATCGCGATTTTTCTGATTTCGGGACAGTACGGGTCCGCCATCGCGATGTGGGTCGTGATCGGGCCGTCGAAGAACGTGTCCTTCCGTCCGGTCGTTCGATCGACAAACTGGTCGCAGATTACGAAATCGCCGGGTGCGACACTCGGCTGGAGGCTTCCGGACGCGCACGGTCCGAGCACGCTGTGACATCCGAGCGCCCTCATCGCCCAGGCGTTCGCGCGATAGTTTATGGCGTGGGGGGGATAGCGATGATCCGCTCCGTGACGCGGCAGAAACGCCACGTTCCTTCCCTCTATTATACCGATCGTGATCTGGTCCGACGGCATTCCGTACGGGGTCTCGACCCAGATACGCTCGGCGTCCTCCATGAGTGAATAGAATCCGGATCCGCCGTATACGCCGATCTCGGCTGTAAGTTTCGGTTTCGGAAATGACATTAATGATCCTCCTTCCAGAAGTACACGCAGTTTACTTGCTTTACGAACAGGGTGTCAATAATGGGGGAGGTTTGCCCAGATATTGTTTGCTAGCGATAGTAAAACTGCAGGGGTTTGCTACCCGCTTTTGCGTTCGGATTCCTTTGTGTCTTCTATTTCGGGTACTTCCCTCTGTTCAACCCCCCGCTTCGATTTTCTGAATCGCTCCAGGTAAATTCCAAGCCATATCGCACTCAGTATGCAGCCGATACCGAGTAGTACGGCAGCCGCGGGAAGTGACACACCCCACATGATCGCCGCAATAACTATAAGAACAAGTCCGCCTACGAGAAGGAAAATGGGAAGCGATGCCCTTCCCCCCGCTTCCATCTCACGAAAAAACGCGCCACATTCCGGGCAGTATGCGCTTCCTTCCCGTACAAGGCTTCCGCAACTGAAACACTTAATCGTGTTTCCGCCGACCTGAAGTCCGCAGTGCGGGCAATATATTCCACCCTCATGAAGGTCGCCCGCGCAGTTCGGGCAGATGCCCGCATCCGATTTCGGAACCTTCACCAGTTTCAGAATGCTGTCAACTTCAGCGGGAGTGAATCCATCCTGAGATGGCTCCGACTTCATCGCAAGCGCAAGCGCATGAACCGAGTCCGGATCGTCCCCGAGACGGGCCAGTATCCTCTCGCGCTCGGATTCGTGCAGGTCGGGATCAAGAAGTTTCGCAAGTTCCTCGTCCGTCACGCTGCGATGTTTATTTTCGGGTTGCTCGGCGTTCATCTTGCCATCTCACCACGCTGGTAGCCGGCACCCGTTAATATAACGGGGACGGGCACTAAAAACCTACGCAATCGACCGCGTGTTTCCATTAAAACTGATCCGGACTTCATTCAGAACCACCCCGCTTAAGATCCGGGAATTTACGCCTGATCCTTTCGCGAAGCCGTCTCAACCTCTGCTGGGCGGCAGGTTCACTTACACCAAGAACCTGCGCGATCTCCGCGTCCCGCATCTCCCGGTAATCCATAAGAAGAAGTATTCTGTCATTCGGATCGAGGCTACTTAAAACCGTTTCTATCGTTATCCTGTCGTCGATCTCGCCCGTCACATCTTTTGTTACGGACGATGTCCACCTTACCTCGCCCCATTTTGATTCCCGTCCGGTCCTGACTCCCTCGCGTCGCTTCTGGTCAATAACAATCCTCGACACAACCACCTTGACCCACCTGTAAAGCGAATCAGCCGCATCAAGATCAAGCTCTCTCAGGATTTTACAGTTGTCTGCAAGGAGTCTCTCCACAAGAATCTGGGTTACATCACTGATTTCATCCTCCGAAAGTCCCGCCCTGCGGCAGACCCCCTTAACTACAGGACCAGTCGCATCAAGAAACGCACGCCATGACCCATCGTCACGCGTGACCATGCCATTTATCATCACTGCGGTCGATAGTGCGGTGTCTGCCTGCTGCACGGACTTATCTTACCAGTAAATCAATTGGAATGTACAGCTTTACATGCGTCAAACCCGTCCGGGTTTTCTGTCTATTAATAACGGGTACCTGTATTTACTCTCCAACTCACCAAGAAGCGCCGCACTCAGATTCTCAATCCGACTCAGCCCGTCGGCCCTGTTACACTCGATCACCGAAAAATGAAGGATGATCATCCATGGAAGTTTACGCGGTTTCACGCCCTTCTCCATTTTTTTTATCCTGCCGGTGACTTTCAGCCTCGACTTGATATACACTCCGGGGTCGATTTTGTTCGCGCGACGGATATAGGGCGCAAGCTCAGCTTCCGGTATTCCCTTCAACACAATATTTTTTCTTACGTAACAGACGCCCCTGAAGAAATCCTTCCAGAAATCCTTAAGCGTTTCCTTCACTATCCCCTTCATCTCGGACGGAACACCCGGCAGGACTATGTAGGTAACTCCATCTTCGAGAAACATCATTCCGGGGGCGACTCCTACCGGGTTGAAAAGCGGATATCCACCGTCGGGGAAGATAGCCATCGTTTTTCGTTCTTTATTTATCCTGGTGGGCAGGCCGGGACGATATTTCGCAAGCTCGTTGATCCTCTCCCTGACCATCCCGAGGGCAGTTTTGTTCAGTTTCAGCTCCACCCCGAAACAATCCGACATCGCCGCAAGCGTCGCGTCGTCATCGGTCGGGCCAAGTCCGCCGGTCGTCACGACTAGATCCGCAGATTTCTCTTTCGCATGCTCGATCTCCCACCTGATTTCCTCAAAATCATCCTGGATCATCGACGCCCTCGCGATCTCCCCTCCTTTTCGAGTGAATAGTTTAATGAGCCAGGAGAGGTTGGTGTCGCGGGTCTCTCCATTAAGAAGCTCGTTGCCGATTGCGACCAGATGAATTTTTGGCGGTACAAGGTTATCGGAATCAATTTTCCGCACTACTTTCGGGCATTCGGGTGCTTTATTGTGCTTCATCATATTTCCCTTTCAATATAAACAGTTTACCGCGGGAATGTATCAAACTGACGCCTGATTTTATCCCGCATGGTGCATTCTGCAACAGGACGGATAATCGCATCCGCATGTCAGGCTGTCGCTTAGAAGACAACCCGATTTCATTCTCCATAAATCTATACGCCGAACCCCTTTATTGCAAGGGTTATGCGGAATGTCACCAGGTTCCCTTAACAATAACCCCATTTCTCAGGATTTTGGAACATTTACTGCATGAAAATAAGGTGGATACGAGTTTTAGGAGGTGCGGGTAGCAAGTTTCTTGTTACCCGTATTTTATTTTAGCCCTTACACGTTTTGCCTTCTTATTGTTACCCTTACCGCCACCAATCGACGCGACAATAACCCCCGAGATTATCCCGACAGCCCCGATTATCGATCCCGGCCCAATCGGTTCATCAAGAAGCAACTTCGCGTAAATAATCGATATTACCGGAATTATGTACGTCGTCATCGATGCCGGACCCGCCCCGATCTTGCCAACCGCCCAGAGCCACCCGATGTAAGCGACAAGTGTGCAGAAAATTATCAGAAACCACAAGGAAATGTGGAATTCGGCCGTCAGGTCGCTAAGTGATGGAAGCGGATTCATCATCCAGATCGGAATGAGAAGAATTCCGGCGGGAGCCATGTAAAGAACTGTAAGGTGGACCGGATCGAATTTCACCCCGTCGCGATTCTCTCCGGTCAGATACGGTTTCATAATTATCGTATGCACCGCCGCGCTTATCGGGGCGAGAAAAGTAATCAGGCCGAACATGATCCACTTAGCGGGTTCTATGTTTAACTCGGCTCCCTCATGCATCGCGCCGAATATCATCAGGAACGCGGTACCCGCGAACGCGATCGCCGCGCCCACTACCTTGTTCACAGTCAGTTTCTCATTGACGAAAATCGAGGCCAAGAACAGCGTGAAGATGGGATAAGTCCCGATTATCAGGCCGGCTGGACCAGCCGGGATCACTGTCTCGCCGATGTTCAGCGCGTAATGGTAGCCGAACAGCCAGATCACCGAAACTGTCACAAGCATCACCCAGTACTTCGGGAACAGCTTTATCGTTTTGCGGTAAAAGAAGATGAACGCGATGAGAATCGAGATCACAGCGGTCGGAACCATCCGCGAGATGAGAAGTCCCGTCGGCGAAGTATACTCCAGCGCGATCCGTATCGCGGGAAACGCACCGGCCCATATCGCGGCTACGAAAAAAAGGACTAATATTGTTACAACGTTTGACACGGGGGTGAAGTGTAAACCTGCCACGTTGGAAAGTCACGCTGTAGAAGAACCCAAAAGCGTGTTTGAACTGGTACAAATTTTTGGCTATAGTACCCGGAATCACGAAATAAATTTGGGGGTCAGAATGATTAAAAATTTCTTTCTAGCCGCAATAATCTTCCTGGCAATCGCGACGCCTGCATTCGCCTACGACATGGGCGACACGCCCGAATTCATCCGCGGTCATAAAATCGTAGGAAATGTACCACCCGAGGGAAGTGTACCGGAAACCGACCAGTGGCCACTTGTCTCATGGTTTGAATACGAAGGAGTGCAGTTCGGCATCTACGCGAAACACATCGACGGGTATAACCCGGACACCGGCGCCGGTCATTTCGAGGTCTGGATCAGCGCCCCGCCTCAGTACATCGCGGAAGTCGAACAGGACCATCCCTTCGGACCTGCCGATGCGAACGAATATCTTAGCAGAACCGGCCACTCCAGCATGGTCGCGCAGTTCTACGAGGGACCCGGCGATTACTACATCGAGCCTGTCGGCTACGAGCCTTGGACATCATCGACCGATCGCCTGCTCCTGACAGTGCTGGAAGCTCCGAACAACGGAGTGGCACCCAAGGCATTCGCGCTTCACGAGGTATATCTCGGAAGTCTCAGCGGCCCTATGGTAATGGGTGGACATGTGCTCTGCTTCTGCCCGAATTACGAGCATGGCGAATCCGTAGCATCGGGCGAGGAATGGATTTACTACCTTGATGTTCGTGATACTTCAAAAGTAAAATGCGATCAGTGGGGACTTCCCGGATGTTCACCCGTGCCCCTTACTGAGGTTACGCACGACACACCGATAACAGCCACCACACCGGGAACAACGACCTCGACTGATAATCTCGTTGTCACGACCGATCCGGTATCGGATTTCGAGCCGATCGTCTTCAATGAAACAAATCTCGGTAACGTCATCGAGTTCGTGCGCGGACGCAAGATCATCGGTTACGTTCCGCCGGAGGGCGAGGTCCCGGAGACGAACCAGTGGCCTATCGTCGCATGGCTTGAATATGAAGAAGTGCAGTTCGGAATCTACGCGAAACATATCGATGGATACAATTCCTCGACCATGATCGGGCACTGGGAAGTATGGATCGCACCACCTCCCGAATACATCCAGGAAGTCGAGCGCGATCACCCCTACGGCCCCACCGACGGGATCGAATATCTTCGCCGGACAGGTTACGACAGCATGGTTGCCCGTTTCTACGAAGGCCCCGGAGATCATTACATCGATCCGGTAGGCTATGTACCGTGGACATCATCGACCGACAGATGCCTGATTACGGTACTTGAAGCGCCCAACGACGGCCTTGCGCCAAAGGCGTTCGCACTCCATGAAGTCTACCTCGGCAGCCTGAGCGGTCCGCTTGTAATGGGTGGACACATCCTCTGTTTCTGTCCCGATTATGAAGACGGAGAGGGATTGCCATCTGGTGAGGAGTGGATCTATTATCTGGAGACGGCCAATTACACTAAAACAAAGATCGATCAGTGGGGACTTCCCGGATGCTCCCCTGTCAGGTAACCAGAAAACCACCTTAAACTTATCGGAATAACATCCCGATGACCCTGTCACCGGGAATTTTTTTACGTTCATGCATCATTGTGCTGAAAGCTCCCCCCGCATGCGTTACAATCTGCTAACTGCACTATGGAAATCGACCGCCCGAAAATCCACAGGCTACCGCAGGAGATAATCCGGCTGATCGCGGCCGGAGAAGTGATCGAGCGTCCCGCATCGGTTGTGAAGGAGCTTATCGAAAACTCCCTCGACGCCGAATCTAAACATATCGAGGTCCGGCTCCACAACGGCGGACTTGCATCGATAGCGGTCAGGGACGACGGTCACGGGATTCCCGCGGACGAGGTTCCGCTGCTTCTGGAGCGCCACACGACGAGCAAGATCGACTACGAATCCGATCTCGAGGCGATTTACACGCTCGGTTTCCGTGGCGAGGCCCTTTATTCCATAGCTGCCGCGGGTGATATCATCCTCTCGACACGACACTCCGATGAGGATGCTGGTACATGCCTGACGTGGGCGGATGGAGAGAAGACGATCACGACGATCCCGTGGCCGGGCGGTACGCAGGTCGAATCGGTCAGACTGTTCCACTCGATGCCCGCCCGTCGGAAGTTTCTCAGAAGCGAGTCAGCGGAATACGGTCGCGTGGCATCGCTGATCCAGTCCTACGCGCTCGCGTATCCCGCTATCGGATTCCGTCTTCTTCATAACGGTCGGGAGACATTGAGAACACCGGGATCGGGAAAACTTGAGGATGTTCTTATCGCCGTTTATGGAACCGACATCGCACGGAAGATGCTTCCGGTCGATTACGAATCAGGCGATATCAGAATCACCGGATCGATCAGCCCGATCGACATCACCCGCGCACGACGATCGGACCAGGTGATTTTCCTCAATGGAAGGTTAATCAAAGACCCGGCGATTTCCGCCACCCTCGAACGCCCGTACATGCAGTTTCTGTCGCATGGACGTCACCCGATCGCGGTACTCAGAATCGAGTGCGACCCGACGGAGATCGACGTAAATGTTCATCCGCATAAAAGCGAGGTCCGTCTGGCGAAACCACGCGCGATCACGGGCACCGTGTATCATGCGGTTGATTCAACCCTCCGTGGTGCGCATCCGCTTGGTGTGGAGAAGGATGAAACAAAACCCGGGTATTCGGTCGATGACACAACAGGCGAAGTGCTGACTCTCCCGGTTGATAAGACATCTGATTCATCATCGATGCCTCCCGATGAGAGGGAATGGGCGATCAGGGAGCCGAAACACAGGCATTCGAGCGAACTCGAATCCGCCCTCCACACCCCTGAAGGCCAGTCGTGGGCACCACCAGCAGGTCAGACCGAACATAGAAAGTCATCATCACCGGACAGGAACCTTCAGCACCAGTACCGATCGTTCGCGGAGATGGATATCGCGAATGACCTTCCGACCGAGGGGAACGCTATCCAGTTCGCGAACACTTACATTATTTATAACCAGGGAAGATCGATTTATTTAATTGACCAGCACAACCTGCACGAGAGAATCCTGTTCGAGGAATTCACGAAGCGGAACAGTGAGCAGGAAGTCGCAAGCCAGGCGCTTTTGTTCCCGGTGCAGGTTAATCTCCCCCCAGCCCTTTCAGGGATTGTCGATGACCACATCGATGTGCTTCGCGGCCTCGGGTTTGATATCGAGGAATTCTCCGAGGGATCGGGCGAGAAGGCATATGTCCTGCGTGCGGTGCCGCAGGCACTGAAATCAGACGATCCGGTCGAAGCTTTCACGGATCTTCTCGAAAGCGCGGCGGAGGACGAGGAACTTACGGATGAAGGATTCGGGAAGGCGTTTCTTATTAATCTTTCGTGCAGGACAGCAATCAAGGCCGGACAGCCATTGACCGATGAGGAGATCGGTTATCTTGTAAGCCATATAGGTGATGGCACATTCCTGACATGTCCGCACGGCCGTCCGACGATGATCCGTCTCGATGAGGAGTGGTTCAGGCGATCGTTCAAGAGATCACGTTAAAGATGCCCGATATTCAACAAATCTGGGATTCAGTGAAAACCTACGTTTATCTCAGAAACGGGACATTCCGGCACGGGATATCTTTACAGTCAGAGGGAACGGAGATAAAAAGCCCTGATTTCCTTCTTCCGATCGTACGATCAATCGATGACGCATGGCCGTTTGACATCGAACCTGATCCCAGGTCAACCGGACAGTTAATCGAGCTTCTCAGAGCGTGCAGGTTTATTAAATCCGGCAGGCAACGGATTTCAATTATCAGGGATGTCACGAAGGCAAGAAACCTCGGTGCGTATGACACTCCCGAACCGATTGTTTCGTTCATCGTTTCTGAATCCCTGAAGGAACTGAACTGTACCGGTCAGAAGCCCCCGCGAATACTCGATCCTTCATGCGGTGCGGGTTATTTCATGATCGAAGCCCTTACCAGGCTTAGTGAAATGTACCCGGGCACAGACCCGGTCGAACTACTGACACAATCCCTGACCGGATTCGACAGGGATCAGGTGGCAATAGAACTGACTATGCGCAATCTCAGGTGGGTATTACGTGAATGTAGTGAATCGGATATCCCCGATGGAGTACTTCACAGAACAGACAGCCTGGATGCGTTCAGAAAACTGCCACACGGCCGGGAATCATTTGACTGCGTGATCGGCAATCCCCCGTACAGGTTCTTAAGCGGACGCAGAAGCCCAGTCGCTCTACTGAAAAATTCCGGTAAGGACAGGGAAGCTTCAAAACTCGAAAAGGAAATAGATGCTCTCACGAAGCGATTCCCGGACTCATCGAAGGGATGTCGCGATTATTATAAATGGTTTATCAACCGTTCGATCGAGTTCCTTCGCGATGGCGGTGTCCTCGGGCTTGTTGTCCCGAACACGTGGATCGCATACTCGAAGTATCACGATATCCGTAAACTGCTTGCTACACACGGAACACTTCTTCATGTTCTCGATCTGGGATCGCATGCGTTCAGACGCGCGTATGTTCCCGCTTCGGTAATTATCTGGAGAAAAGGTTCCACGGAATCGACATCCTTTCACTTCACGCGTATGGATGGACCGGCATGGCGCGAATTCAGCCGATCCGCCGTGGAAGGCACATTCCACGTGGAAAAACATGCAGCAACAATCACTCATGACTACGAATTTAATTTCAGTGGTAATGAGCGCACGTACAGGCTTCCCGCAGATTCTCCATATGTCACCAGGCTGTCCGATCTCGCAGTCATACACGAGGGCACTCACTCGATTCCTGCCGTTCCTGTTGATGTGAAGCGGAAACCCGACGAAAATTTCAGGTACCGTGTGTTGATCGATAAAACCATGGAGTGCCTGAAGCCACCGGAGATCGGGTACATCGACAGGATCAAATCTCGTCTGCAGCAGCCTGAATTTCACTCCGGTGAAAGATTTCTTATAAGAAAAACAGGTGACCGCATCGTTGTTGCCCCATCCCCCGACACCACACCCGCACTAGCCCACCAGAATGTCTACGTTGGAAAACTCAAGGATGATGCCGGAATCTCTTTCCACGCACTCATCGGAATCCTGTCATCGGAACTGATAACAGATTTATATCGCCAGGGTTCCGGCGGGCAGCACAAACGACCACTCGCTCAGCTCAGGATCCATTTTCTAAATGAGATTCCGATCGTTGTTCCTTCCGGTGCCAGTACGGGCAGCAGGGACCTGTCGATAAAAGAAGCGGAAAATATTTCACGGAAATGTGAAAAGGGACTCATTGAACCAGTCAGGCTCGATTCGATGTCAGAAGAAGTTGATAACCTGATCGTGAAACTGCACCGGGCAATTGAGACACTAACTCGATCAATTGTCCGGAAACCGGCACCCGGAGTGAAGCATTTACTCGATGTTCTGGTGTATCATCTGTACGGATTTCATATAAGTAAATCGAAAGCTGGAGAAGAAAAAACCCAATGAAAAGAAAGTGGCAGCCCGATCCATATATTTTAGTCTTACTCGGTCTTATCGGCCTGTGGTGGTTACTTGCCGGTTCTGACACCACCCCGGCATCAACGATACGGACACTCGAATCCTCGACCGACACCGCCGAGTGGCTCGAAGCGCTTGGTAGCGATGACCGTGCTGTGAGGGAATTTTCACGTGACAATGTAATCAGCTCGCTATCGACCGAAGAGCTGAAATCGATCGCCACCGAGGCTGTCGTAAGTGACAACACCAATGTAATCGAGGCGGGTCTGTGGGTAATGTCGAGAGTCGAGATCGAAGGTCGTGGTGAGATAGCTGCAGGTTTCCTTGATCATGAGCTACAGGATATCCGAAAGGCCGCCCTCGATGTACTTGCAGAGGATCCTGTTGAAAATGCGCACGACAGGATTCTTGAACTGACCGATGACAGCCTTCTGAGCATTCAGATATCGGCTGTCAAAGCCCTCTCCGCCTACAACGATCCTGATGATCTTCCGCTTTTCATACGGTTCCTCGGGGACACCAACTCGAACATCAAGGACGCCGCCCGTGATGGGATAAGAAACCTTGCGCGGGAATCCGACACGGTACTGCCTGCGCTAATGGCCGCTGCACATAATTATGACGAGCTTGCGATCGCCAAGGAGTCAGTTTCTCTTCTTGGAGATATTGGCGATGATAGCTCGGTCGATGGCCTCATAGAACTGCTTTCCTCGGGTCATGTCGGTCTTTACTCAGAAGCAGCTGATGCTATCGGCGCTATCGGTAGCCCGGCTGCAATCAGTCGTGTGTACGAACTGTATATGACAGCCGATGACAGGATTCGCGCACAGGCAGCAAGAGCGCTCGGCGCCCTTTCAGCGGTTGGAATCACCGATGACCTTTGGAATGCGATAACGGACGGTAGCGAAGATTTCTGGGTACGCTACTGGTCGCTTGATGCACTCGCATCGTGCGGCGACGAGTACTACATCACGCCCCTTATGGATCTTCTTGAATCGCCCGGGCTCGACAGCAGGCTTGTCAGGTTCGGCATAGAGGTCCTCGGCGGACTCGGAGGCGATGATGTGCTTGGTATTTACGACGGCATCTTAGATGGAACCCTTGATTTCGGGCTGTTGAGCGCGGGCGGCGATACCGCGCGGATTGCAGCCATAGCGGGACTCGGGAGGCTGGGCACGGATGGTTCACGTGACCGTCTCAGGGAGATATTCGATACCACACCACTCGATGACTTCGCGATTATCAACATCACTATTACATCGCTTGGAAAAGTCGGAACTCCTGCGGACATTCCTGTTCTTGAATCCGCGCTTCAGCAGGAACCGATCCTGGAGCGGGTTGTAAGCGAAGCAATCTACGGAATTAATCAGCGTTACCCGGATCAGGCCGGTACGGAATTCTAATCATGTTTCATGATTACTACGAAATTCTGGAGATAGAACCTGAAGCTACGCTTGATGAGATCAAGCGCGCGTACAGAAACCGTGCACGGGAAGCGCATCCGGACCGTCATCCGGATTCCCCGGAGACACAAACGGAAGAGATGAGCCTTATCAACGAAGCCTACACGGTTCTGAAGGACCCGCGTAAGCGCGCCTCGTATGATGTCAGCTGGCGCAAGTACTACAGGATAAAGGGCCTGACGAGAAAAGCAGGGGGTGATCTGAAGACTCTTGAAAAAGAGTGGCGAACGATCCTCGACGAACCCGATGATGAAAGCGGGGCTGTGGTCGGTCCATCCATACCGTTCTGGAAACGAACGAGATTCCTTGTTGCGATACTTGTCGTTCTGCTTGTTGTGCTCGGGATTGATATTTACATAACGTTCTACAGGGGCAAGACCATCGGAACCGGCGTTGTGAGGGATATCAGCCTTGGCTACGAATTCGCGCTGGGACGCGGTTTTCGTGAATCCGCGAGCGATAGACATTTCCAGCGTGCAAGACAGGACCAGGGATTGTCTGTTGATGAAACGATCTGGCAGCTTAATCGAGCGTTGCGACTTAACCCGGACAACCTCCAGGCCGGACTTGACATGGCCAGGCTGCTCATCGATACGGAGAGGTATGAAGACGCGCTTGCCGCATGCAGGCATGGACTCGGTGTAATAGAGGAACGCCTTGGTAACCACTCTGATGAAGCTGTAACCATAACGCTGAACAACATCCGGGCGGACTACATGGATGCCGCCTATCGTGCTCATATCAAACTTGGCCAGTACGAACCGGCCCTTGAGTATCTTTTCGAGCTGACCGAATTATTCCCGGAGAACCTGCGTTATCTTCTCGATCTCGCCATTACAAACCTGGAACTCGGGCTGTACGACAACGCACGTGACCATGCCGAATCCATTCTGGAGGGCAATCCGGATGAGGCTTTCCGACTGGAAGCGGCTACTATGATCGCCAGGTCATATCTTAACGAATGGAATTTCTCTCTGGCTTTTGACAAAGCGGTTGAGGGACTTGGAACAGCACCGGACGATCCCGGGTTAAACCTGATTGCAGGCAGGGCATCATACAACCTGGGTAACTTTGAACAGGCTGTTCCCTATCTTGGGAAGGCGATTGCCCTGCAGGCGGGAAACCATGAAACCCATTTCATGCTTGGTATCGCGTACCTGAACACGGGGCAACCGGGTCTGGCCGTTGAGCAGTTTACGATCGTTCTGCGTTCCGGTGAGCTGGAATTTGAAACGAATATGGCCCTTGGTAACGCATATTACGAGCTTGGTGACTACGACGAGGCGGGGAATCATTACTTCAGGGCGATCGAGATACGTCCGGACAACCAGTCGGCGCGAAACGCTTTAGATAGATTACCTTCAAGTGATTAAACACATTCTGTGGCAGCAGGCACCTGAAGTTTGTATAATTGGCCATTGAAGCAGGCTTGAGATCGTACCCGACGACTGGAAAAGGGTACTTAACCCGCTTGTTGGAAGTAATAGCACAATAGAAGCAGTAACCAGAGAAGAGCCCGGTATGCCCGACCAGTTCTGTCATCTTCATGTCCATTCCGAATACTCGCTACTAGACGGCGTGATACGTATCAGGGACCTCGCGCGAACGTGCAGGGAAAAAGGCATGCCTGCTGTCGCGCTGACCGATCATGGGGTCATGTACGGCGCGATTGAGCTTGTCGAGGCGTGTGAGAAGGAAGGCGTCAAGCCGATCATCGGCTGCGAGATTTACGTCGCGAACGGTTCACGGCATGAACGCGATCAGCAGAAAAGGCAGCGAGACGCTCACCTCGTTCTTCTGGCAATGGACGCGACCGGGTACAGCAACCTTTCGACACTTGTGAGCCGTGCGTACAGGGAGGGGATGTACTATAAACCCCGCGCAGACCGTGAGTTAATCGAACAGTACTCAGACGGACTGATCGCGCTGTCCGCCTGCCTTCGCGGGGAACTCTGCCAGGGGATTCTGAACGGGCAGGATTCGAAAGTCCGTGAAACTGCAGGATTTTACAGGGACTTATTCGGACCGGACAGGTACTATATCGAATTACAGGACCATGGAATCGCGGAGCAGCTGAAGGTGAATCCCCACCTTATTCAGCTTGCGAAAGAAATGGATATCCCTTTAGTCGCAACAAACGATGCCCATTTTCTAAACCCCGAGGACAGGGACACTCAGGACGTTATGATCTGCGTCCAGACGGGCAAAAAACTCGCGGACTCAAATCGCATGCGGGCTTACACCGCCCACCATTACCTGAAGGCTCCCGAGGATATGGCGAGCACTTTCGAATCGGTTCCGGAGGCGATTCAGAACACCGTGCGAATCGCCGAGATGGTGACGTATAAACCCGATCTCAACCAGTTTCACTTCCCCGAGTTCAAGCCTCAGGACGGATCGTCACCAAGGGATTATCTCAGGAAATGCGCCCACGAGGGACTGAAAAAACGTATACCCGATGCCGGGACCGAGTACGTGGAACGTCTTGATTACGAGCTTGACGTGATCAACGAAATGGGCTTCGCCAGTTATTTCCTGATCGTTGGAGACTTCGTTAACTGGGCGAAGGAGCAGAATATTCCCGTTGGCCCGGGTCGGGGAAGTGCCGCGGGATGCCTTGTCAGTTACTCCCTGGGAATCATTGACCTGAATCCGATCCCGTACGGGCTTATCTTCGAAAGGTTTCTTAATCCAGCACGGTTCAGCCCGCCGGACATCGACATAGACTTCGACCCGTCCGGTCGAGCGGAAGTCATCGATTATGTTACCAAGCTTTATGGCGAGGAGCATGTCTGCCAGATAATCACTTTCAACCGTCTGAAGGCCCGGGCCGCTCTTCGCGATGTGGGTCGGGTCATGGACATACCCCTCGGCGAGGTCGACAAAATCGCCAAGCTGGTTCCGTGGATGAGTAACATCGATGGTGCCATTAAAAACAGTAAGGAGTTCAAAGAAGCATACGAGCAGTCACAACTCACGAAAAAATGGATCGACACAGCGAAAAGTGTGGAAGGCCTTGCACGTAACGCGAGTATTCATGCAGCGGGAGTAATCATCTGCAAAGACCCGATATGGGATCATGCACCGGTCCAGGTGATGGATGAGGAGAGCGGCGCGGTATGCATGTACTCGATGAATGACGCCGAGAAAGTCGGGCTTGTAAAGATGGACTTCCTCGGCCTGAGAACCCTTACCTACCTGAGAGAATGCTGCGAGAACATAAAGCGTACGCGTGGAATAGACGTCAACCTTCTCGAATTACCCCTTGACGATAAAAACACGTTCGGGATGCTCGCGAAGGGTGATGTGCTTGGAGTTTTCCAGATGGAAGGCGGCGGGATGCGTGACCTCCTGATGAACATCGCTCCCGATCGTATCGGCGACCTTATCGCGACAATCGCGCTTTTCCGCCCGGGTCCGATGGAGAACGATCTTCACAACAAGTACGCGAGGAGGAAAAACGGGAAGGAACAGATTACATATCGCCACGAGATAATGGGGAAACTCCTCGAGGAAACTTACGGCGTTCTGACATACCAGGAGCAGATCAGCTTTATTCTCCAGGCGATGGGCGGAATCGACCTTGGTTCAGCGACCAAGGTAATGAAACTCATCAGTAAGAAGAAAGACCGTAAAACGATCGGTCACTACAAGACAAGCTTCCTTAAGGGTGCGGAGGAAAAAGGGGTCGACAGGGGAATTGCACGCGAGATATGGAGCGAGATGGAGGCGTTCGCCGGGTACGGGTTCAACAAGGCCCATTCCGCGGCTTACGGGCTTATCGCCTACCAGACCGCATACCTTAAAGCGAATTATCCACTCGAGTTCTACGCTGCCTACATGTCAAGCGAGATGCACAACCAGGAGAAGATCGCGCTGATTATCGACGAGATGAAACGGAAGGGTATCGCTGTACTTCCTCCCGATGTGAATCACTCGTTCGCAAGTTTCACCGTGGAAGGGGATTCTGTCCGTTACGGGCTTGCGGCCATCAAGGGAGTTGGCAGGAGCGCGGTCGACTCTATTGCAAACGCCCGCTTGGAGAACGGTCCATACGAGGATATCTACCATCTCACCTGTCGAAACGACTCGATGCTTGTTAACAAGGGAGTGCTCGAAGGGCTTATCAAGGCGGGGGCGTGCGACGGTCTGTCCGGAAACCATCACGCAATGCTCGAAGCACTTTCGGACGCGATCGATCACGGTCGCAAACAGCAGGAGGATACATCACGCGGCCAGGTCGGGCTGTTCGGCGAACCAGGTACTGCCCCCAGTCCCGCACTTCCGGATGTTGAGGAATACTCGGCAAGGGAACTTCTGAAGCTGGAGAAGGAATCTCTCGGATTTTACCTGTCGCACCATCCGCTCGAGGGTGTATGGAAACACCTTGAAGAATACACGAGGCAGAAAATCGGCGACCTTGCCGATCTCAGGGACGGCGCCACGATCAGGATCGGCGGGATGCTCGCATGGGTGAGTAAAAGGCTTTCCAAGAAGCTTCAGAACTTCGCGACATTCAGCATAGAGGACCTGACCGGAAAAGTTGATGGCATAGTCTTTCCGAGAACATACGAGGAATATGGAAGGCTTCTCGACGAGGACGCGTTCGTGATTATGAAAGCGAGGCTTCGGATCGAGGAGCTTGACAGCACCGACGATGACAACCGCCCCAGAAAGCAGCTTCAGGTCATCGCGGATGAGATATTCAGGTACGATCCGAATCTCGATAATCCGTGGCAGCAGTCGAGAGAACCCGACAAATCCTCCAAGAACACCCCCGCTGTCGAAGATATAATGCTGGAGGATGATTATAACCAGTACGAGGTCCCGGCAACTTCGATTGCACGTGGCGTGGTCAGCATACACTTCAATCCCGACAGGATTGAGAAACCGGGTATCGTGGAGATGAAAAAATTCCTGTTGAAAAGGCGGGGACCCACTCCCGTACAGTTTAAATTCCCCATAAACGGACGCGAAGTGGCAGTCGACACGGGCGAGCCGCAGGGTATTGTCTACAGCCCCGAGCTTAAGTCCGAACTTATGACCATAGAAGGAATTGAGGAAGTTGAGCTTCAGCAGGTAGCGAGATAGCAAAGAATGGTATACACTACTTGATGCCGGGAATGCCCAGATCAAACTTCGAAGGGTAGTCCCGGCTTTTAATCTTGCACGGAGTTAACAGATGGTATTAACAACTCCCGAACACAGTACCGTGGAACCATGGGAAACCCGAAGAACAAACCAGATCACGATTGGTATTGTCGGTTCCGGTGGCGATGGAGTCATCGCGGCCGGTGAAATCCTCGCCCATGCCGCTGCACGTGAGGGCCTTTACTGCATAATGACGAAAAGCATCGGCCCGACCATCCGTGGTGGCGAGTCGAGCTGCAGGGTAAGGATGGGTCAGAATCGCGTTCACAGCCAGGGTGACAGGGTGGACGTACTTGTATGCTTCAGCTGGAAGGACTTCAGGTTGTTTGAAGGCGAACTTTTACTGAAGGAAAATGCGGTCGTCCTATACCCGGAAGGCGATCCGCTCGAACCGGATGAACTTCCTCTCGATCACGACCTCAACCTGCATATTGTCAGGGTCCCATTCAAGAAACTGGCGCAGGAGGATGTGGGCAATCCGCTTACGAAGAACATCGTGATGCTTGGTGTGCTTTCGAAGGTGTTTGACCTTCCCGGTGAAGGGCTTGATGACGCCATTAAAAAGCGATTTAAGCGCAAGGGTGAAGAAATCATCAGCCTGAACCAAAAAGCCCTTAAGGTTGGCGAAATGTGGGCGCGCGATAATTTCAGGGAGGAGATACCATCAAGGTTTTTCTACACCACCGCACCACCCAAACTTTTAATGACCGGTAACGAGGCAATCGCTCTCGGTTCTCTTAACGCCGGATGCAGGTTCATGGCCGGATACCCGATCACTCCCGCTACCGAGATCATGGAGAGCATGGCGAGACTTCTTCCCAAATTCGACGGAACGCTCGTACAGGCGGAAGACGAGATTGCTGCATTGTCAATGGCCGTCGGAGCAAGCTACGCGGGAATTCCATCCATGACCGCGACCTCGGGTCCCGGTGTAAGCCTTATGCAGGAGATGCTCGGAGCCGCTTCGATGGCCGAACTCCCGCTTGTGCTTGTAAACGTGATGCGGGGCGGCCCCTCGACCGGTATCCCCACGAAAACAGAACAGGCCGATCTTATGCAGGCAATATTCGGCGGACACGGGGACGCTACACGGGTTGTACTCGCTCCGTGCGACGTCGAGGACTGCTACGATATCGCGCATTACGCATTCTCGATCGCCGAATCTTTCCAGATCCCTGTGATGATCCTCTCTGACCAGTTCCTCGGTCAGAGAAAAGCGAGTTTCCCCGCCCTCGACCTTGAGAGGATTAACGTCGAAAAAAGAAAACTCCCGGACGAGAAAGAGCTTGAAGACTACAAACGTTTTAAGATAACCCAGTCAGGGGTAAGCCCCATTACATACCCGGGACTCAAAGGTGGCGAGTACCTTGCCAGCGGAATCGCGCATGGAGAGAAGGGCGCGCCATCTATGTCGCACATGATGAACCTCATGATGCACGACAAACGTGAGCGTAAACTCGATCATATCATCGAACGATTTCCACTTTATCGTTACTATGGCGTCAAGGGTGCGACACTCGGAATTCTCGGATGGGGTAGCACAAAGGGTATTATCCGCGAGACCGTCCAGCTTTGCTCCCGTGCTGGAATTGATGTTGTAGGCATGGTTCCGAGGATTATCCATCCCCTGCCCCAGGAAGAACTTTACGACTGGTTCACCACGCTCGATAACCTCATAGTAGTGGAGATGAGTCATTCAGGTCAGTTCCTGAAGTACCTGCGATCGCAGATGAACCTTCCGAACAACTTGGTGCATTATTCAACGAGTGGTGGAACTCTCATCCCCCTTGAACACATTCTAAATCTCGTGATCGAGTACACGGATGGGACAGTCTCCGACGAAGCCATGCAGATTATTGATCCCGAAGGCATTTTCAACCTGAAAAACGTTCCACCGGTTGATGTTTACAATCACGGGGAAGTCTGCCAGTAGGCCGGGGTGAAGAAAATGACAGTTACTGATACAAAACAGGACGACAGGCCGCAGTTAAACGCGAAGTCCTATAAAAGCGATGTTAAACCGATCTGGTGCTCGGGATGCGGCAACTATGCCGTACTTAACGCGATGATGAAATCATTCGCGGAGCTTGGTATTCCGAATCACGAGATCGCGGTTATCAGTGGAATCGGATGCTCATCGAGGCTTCCCGGTTACCTTAAGACCTACGGATTTAACACGCTTCACGGCAGGGCTGTACCGATCGCGACCGGAACCAAACTCGCACGGCCCGAACTCACCGTCCTGGCGGTTGGCGGAGATGGTGATATGTTCTCCATCGGTGGCGGCCACCTTTCACATGCGGCCCGACGAAACATAGACATTACCCTTATTGTCATGGACAACAGGATCTATGGTCTGACGAAGGGCCAGATGTCACCGACTACACCAATGGAGAGCTACACTTCGACTACGGTCTATGGCTCCTACGACCCGCCCGTCGACATGGTCCGCTTCATGCTTGCGTACAAAACAAGTTATGTGGCGCGCGCTTTCTCGGGAGCCATCAAGCCACTCCAGCAGGCAATTTCGGATGGCATCAGGCACAGGGGATTCTCATTCATACACGTTCTGTCGCCATGTGTGACTTATCGCGGCAAGGGCGAGTATGACACAATCAGGGATATCGCCGCAGATGTTCCGGAAGATCACGATGTAACCGACCTTGGATCAGCGTTAAGGCTGTCGATGGATACCGAAAAACTCTTTATGGGGCTGCTTTATAAAGACGAGAACAAGCCAACATACGATGAACGCATCATGGAGATGAGGAAGATCGCAAAAAGTAGTGATGTAGTCGAGCTTTCACACCTTATCGATGAATATCGTCCCTGATTTTTTTTACAGGGGCTATTGGGCATGAGCGTAAATCCTGTTAAAATCGGTACTCGCAAATTGATGGAGGAAAAAATATGAGCGTAGAAGATAAACTCAAGGAACTGGGAATAGAGCTCCCGACTCCACCGAAGCCGGTAGCCGCATACGTACCGGTTGTGCAGACTGGCAACCTCTGCTTTGTTTCCGGGCAGATACCGATAAAAGAAGGTCGGATTCTTGCGACCGGGAAATGTCCGTCCCCGTGTAATCCCGAAACAGCCTCGAAAGGCGCAATGATCTGCGCCATCAACATCCTCGCACAGCTCAGGGCGCACCTTGGATCGCTTGACCGGATTAAAAAAATTGTCCGTATCAATGGATACGTGCAGTCGGACAACGGATTTTACAAGCAGCCCGAAGTACTTAACGGTGCGAGTGACTTCCTCGTGGAAGTTTTCGGGGAGATTGGCAGGCACACAAGAACCGCATACGGTGTCTACGAACTTCCGCTGAACGCGACAGTCGAACTTGATGCTATCGTAGAAGTGGAATAAAGACGCAGTTAAAAATTTGAATGCATACGGAGCGTAGTAGCTCCGTTTTTTTTTATCGAAAAAATAAAAAAGGCGGCCCGAAAGCCGCCACATTTATCTGTATTACTCTATCCCTTATAGCAGTTCTTCAACCTTGTTAATAATTGTCGATGGACTTGAAATTCCTCCAACCTGTACCCATCGTGCGCGTCCATCCCTGTCGAACAGCGTGTGCCACGGGATGTAGCCGGAGTTTCCGAAGTGCAGCGTCGCGCTGTAGTAAGCGCTTCCTGGATCCTGGCACCAGTAAGTTGCATGGTAATCATACTGATTCAGGTAATTAAGCTGCGTTGACGGAGACTCGTTTGAAGACATGATATGGAAGTACTCGGGATCACCACCAAAGTGATCGTAAACCTCGGTCAGGTGGGGAAGCTCGTTCTTACAAGGCGGGCACCATGTCGCCCAGAAGTTGATATAGCACACGGAACCTGCAACATGGTCCGGGAACACCACGTCAACATCCGCAGGATCGAACGAGTAGATTGTACCGCTCGGCATCATACCCTGTGAGTTACCATTGACAACCGCGAGTGATGTCACCCACTGTGAACATGTGCCCTCATCGAACATTCCGCC